>Ga0214542_1000376_pt1 | contig 78023 bp, 42 predicted proteins | sample CNSS1metaG_FD_160096 | JGI IMG/M metagenome (GOLD analysis project Ga0214542, IMG submission 160096) | Root nodule microbial communities from cowpea collected in UCLA plant growth center, Los Angeles, California, USA - CNSS1 | ecosystem: Host-associated > Plants > Roots > Nodule | place: USA...
GGTTGGCGTCGCCGGCAAGCCAGTTGCGCGGCGGCGTGTTGAAGCAGAGATGGGGGGCGATGACGAGAAGGAAGGGTCTCGTGCGCGTTGGAGAGGGAGAAAGAGATGTGTCACCGGTGGGTGATGGTCGGCGTCGTCGCCGGCGTCCCTGGCCCGCCGGAACGGTGCAGCGCAGGTGGGTGTTGGTGTTGTGAGTGGGTGAGGCTCTCTGGCCGTGAGTGAGAGTGGTGTGGAGGAGAAGAAACTCTCTTTAGGGTTTTTCTTTTTGTGTTTAAGAGTTGTTTTGGGTTGGACACTCTATTAACTTTCTACACCACTGTTTTAATGTTCTCACACCCTTGTTGTTACTTTTTCAGCCCTTGTTTTATTATGCATGCACCTCCTTGCTGATGGCATCACTATTTTTACTAACCCACACTCCTATGTCATTGTGCGCTTTTTTTTGTTTAGTTTTGTTTACTTCCTACATCATCATGTTTACTGAACTCACTCCCTCTGCATTTTTATTGTCATTTTTGGGCTTGTTTTATATTCTACTTGTTGCACTCCCATCTCTACTAAACACACCTCATCATACTTTTCCTTTTTTTTACTTTGTGCACTCGCACATGTGATAATCCTGCACCTCCTTCGTCTTTGTTTATTGTCTTTGGGCCCGTTGTTGTATCTATTTTGTGCACCCCCACTAACTACTCATGTACCCTCATATTTTTGCTTTCCACTTTCATCCTTCTTAATTAAATTGTTTCTTTTTATTTATTTATTTATTTTTATTTTGTTTTATTTTTGTTTTATTATTTATTTATTTTCGTTTTTTCTTATTTTATTTTATTTTATTTTATTTTTATTCCTAGAAAACCAAATATCCGAAAATTATTAAGAATTACAAAAAAAATAGAAAAAATCTAAAAAATGAAAAATATTCTCTTTCACTTTATTGTGTCTGTCCGGTCGCTCGCACCGTGTGACACTCTTTTTTTAAAAAAATACCAAAAATAGTTTTCTTTCCCTTTTAGTGTCTGTCCGACCGTCCGCGTCGTATGACACGTATTTTCAAGTAATTCAAAAAATACAAAAAAAATATATAATTTTTTTTTTAAAAATATAAAAAAATCACCATTTTCAAACAAAGAGTCCTTGAATAGAATTACGTGATCCTTGATTCTCCACCGTGAGATACGTAGGAGCAAGGCCAGTCCTTGTCAGGTTCACCCCTAAAAAAAATCAAATATTTTTCTCATTTGTTTTTTTTTTCAAATATCTTTTTAAGAACTACGTAACCCTGATTTCTCATTTTTAATGAGAATACGTAGGACCAAGGCCAATCCTTGTCGGGCCCAAAAAACAAAAAAAAAATTATTTTTGTTTCTTTTTAGTATTTTTGTCTTATTATTTTTGGGGAAAATTAATATTTTGAAAACCACATCAACTTTGCATTTTTTCAATTAAAGGTACCGTCCTTGGGCGGGCGCGGTAGGGTGTTAACACCTTCCCTACGTGTAACCGACTCCCGAATCCAAAATATGGTTTTTCGCAGACTTGTCTTATCTTTATGGTTTTCCATAGTTTTCCAGAATAACTATGGTGGCGACTCCTAAATCTTTTTTAAACCCGTTTCTTTTTTCGATTCGCCTTCCCGTCGCGATTCCGGTTGCGACACTTGCTAATTGCAACAACTTTCAAAGAAAATCCTTAATTAGTGTCTGCCTCTTGCACTACCACCAACTTCTAAATTAAACTACGTCTCTTTTGGACCTCAAAAAAAATATGTTCTAGTATGCAAATTGAAGTATTTAAAGTCTAGAATACAATGGAACAAGAATGAGTTACTTTGGTCCTTCCCTTTGCAAAATGTTTTCATCTCCCAACGGGAATTGCAACTAGAAAAAAGCTCCAAAAAATATGTTTTACAAATCAAATTAAAACTCTTTAAATTTAAAATTCAATGAGAAAAATCAAATCAATTGGACACTTTATGAGAAAAACAATTACCAAAGGTCACAAGTCAAAATTCTGCATTTTTAAGTTGCGTCAGGTGCCACTTTGGGTGCACCGAGCGGTAAAGAAACAAGGAGTCACCCTTTTTAGTTGCGTTGGATGCCAATAAATGGTGCTAAGTGATACTAAGACAGAGAGCAAGGTTTAGAAACGCATTAGGCGCGAATGAATGGAGTTGGGTAGTGCTGCAACTACTAAAATTTCCTAAAATTTGTAAATCTATGCTAAAATTGAAAGATAATAAAAACAAAGATGCTAAGGGAATGTAATAAGCTTCAATATGAAAGTATAGAAGTTGAGTTATCAGAAGACAACTATTGTAACATCTCATCTAGATATTGCGAATTTTAAATAATAAAAGAAAAACATAATAAATATACCTCATTTATTTCAGTTCATTTTCCAAAAAACGCGAGAAATTTAAAACTTTATTATACTGTAAATAACCATAAATCCATACTTATAAAACTCACATAAATTATCCATGTATGATAAGTTACAATCTAATCAAAACATAGTAAAATCATAATGATTCTAATAAATCCCGGTCTATCCCCGTTTTGTCTCTAGGCCTCATCAGATCCACCTGCAACATCATATGCTCCTGTGTACCACGTACACGATCATCCCCAAACACAAGCAGATAGGGTGAGCTAACAATCAAACAATCATATATATAAGATATTTAGATATCAATACAAGTATACCAAAGGAATTCCATCCTTTGATTTCATGCCACATGGCCACCACCATGTTACCCGTGTTCTATGTCTTCTAATGAGTACTTCAAGATGTCTTGTTGCTACACCTACCAGCCACAACTGGTAGAGCACGTGTGGGAAACTATGCTACAGACCACACTCTGTAATGTCAGGTGCAGTTTCCAATACGAATAACATTTGTAACGTCCCAAGACTACCAAACTCGTCAACTTAATACCAAGGAGGGCAATCTAACTGGACCCACACGTACGCGCCACAACATGCAGACTCACATCGGTAACACTCACTAACCTGAGCCACAACTCAAAAGTTTCTCGTGTTCATTCACCATCCCGAGCCATAACTCAAGAAATGCCACGTGCTTAACTCCTAACCTGAGCCATAACTCAAGGGATACGTTATGAGCCACAACTCAAGGAACACCAACAAGCCGACCTTTGAAGTATCACCAAAGCCTTGTAGACCACGCACACCCAAAGCAAGCAAAGAACCTTTACCTCAACAGTATCGCCTGATGTAGCTCACAAATCGCCAAGCGCACCACGCTTCCAGACCGCTTGTCGGAGAACACGTGTCGCCAAGCGCCAAGCGCCACTGCACACTTTGCCTCTGCAGATATCGCCTGGCAGGACTACCTTCACCACTAGGCGCCACAAATTCTTGTTGTCCTCTAAAATTGTAGCTATCGCCTGGCGGTTCCCATATTGTCGCCAGGCACCACACCAATACTCGCGCAATAGTGGTTCTGATTTGGGTTCAGTACAGTTATTTCACACCCTTACTCACATAGTCACTCAACCAGTCCAATTATCATATCTTTGCTCAATAAGAGTGCCTACAATATACTACCACCATCATAATTATTATATCAATAATTTCTCAATCAAAATCATATCATTAAGATCCTTAGCCACACGTAACCTTAAGTTAATTCTATGCTTTATACCACTGATATGAACCCAACATCACAATTAATTAGGAACACTACGGATACAATTCTAGTCATAATATGGTTTGATTTATCTCAAGACCTTGACCTATCCCATGGCTTAACAAGTTCAAGTTTATCCATTTAATCTCTTCAATATGTATTTATGAACTCTTACCTCTCATATCACTCGTCCATTAAAATGATTTACCCATATCATCTGACTAATCCCCCATAAGTACAATTCCCCATTACTTACAATCATCCATATTCCAATACATCATAATTAAACCTTAGTAACCTTTACCATAAGTTTTCAACTTAGGCCAATCCCTAAATATTCCCAACTCCTAAAAATTATACTTCACATGACCCGGATTAATTTCCCATCCACCACTATACACCAAAAATCACAAAGTCACAACTTTGGTATAGCGCCTGGCGGCAAACTGGGTGCCGCCAAGCAGTTCCTATTGTTCCAAGAACCCAGAACATCTCCCTGCACCTACAAACCTTAACTAACCCCAACTATTCTGGTTTTAATCGATTTACGACCCAATAGGATGCACTCATGTGTTTAGGTTCACGGTTCATTCCTAAAACCTCCAATATACGAAATTCCATTAACATTTACCACTTAATTTAGTGCAACTTTGACAATCCCAAATCATCAACCTTAAAATCATGTTCATACAATTTTTCATCCAATCAAACCTTCAATTACATATAATTCAGCAAATTCTGACTTAAATCACTCACAAACAATTAGTATTGTCTTTCCCCCCGATCAGAATCATCCCAAAAACCCCAAAACACGAAAATCGAGTCAAATTGACTCTGTCGCCTGGCGGGTGTTCATCACTACCAGGCAATTCAAATAAAACCCAAAAAATTGGGTGACAAACACGTGTCGCCTAGCGGCCAAGGCCATGCCACCCGACGGTTCCCCTTCAGGAACCTAAAAGAAGGGTTCCAAGACCCCTAACTTGGAAATCCTTGCTTAAACTTGAATAGTCTTTGATTCTTCCTTGCTCTCAATGGCTTGCCTTAGTTCTCTCCAATTTAGCCTTTATACTTCACTCAACAACACCAATTTCACTCTGAATTTTCTCTCCAATATGCAAAACAATGGTAGCCCTCAACCAAAGAGAGTGTAGTTTGGATTCACCAAGGTTTGAACCCACAACTATGCTAATGTCAAATCAATGCACAACCATTTAACCTATTCATGTTTCGTGATAATTCTTATAAATATAAGATTGTCTTATCACTCTTCATGAGCCAATATATTATTAAAATAATAATAAATTAAATAATGCATAAATGGCATACATAAGACTTGAACCCAAGTCCTTTCACCCAATCAAGTACTCTCAACCATTTGAGTTAGTACTTTTCCACATCACATTAATTAACATTTAATGCCATAAAGGCTTCCACTACCTACATTTATTAATTAATTATTTATTTAATTAATTAAATTTTACGGGTCCTATAACTACAAACTAGGTTTATTCCTAAAACAGAAAGATAGAGAATACATTTAGGCATATATCTTGCCTTGAAGAAAGGAAATTGGGGTTCACGTCCTAGCTTCTAAATGAAGATGTTGAGTTTTGGTGGGTCGGTATCCAACAAATGATAGAAGCTCAAGGCGAGAATCTAAATTGGGGAAACTTCAATGAGATATTCTTGGAGAAGTATTTTCCAAACAACACTAAATTTGAAAGAGGGACATAGTTCATAACCTTGCATTAAGGGAGGATATTCATGCACAACTCTATGTTGCTAGGTTTGAATATATAACAAGATTTTATACTCAGAACATTGTCGAAGTGTGGAAATGTCAAAAGTTTGAGAGGGGTATGAACATTATTGGTTTATGAGTTTCCAACTCTAGCATAAAAAGCCAAAATTTTATAGCAACTGAAGGTTGATCCATGTCGTGTGGCAAGAACATAAAAAAGAGGATATTCAAGAGGAAAATAACAACATAAGCCATGCAATATGCCACAATAGACTAATCAAGGAGGTATGAAGTGTTCGAGTGCGGAGACACACACTTTGTGAGAGATTGTCCCAACTCTCTAGTGTAAAGTTAGAGGAGATGAAATGTTTTAAGTGTCAGAAGCCAGGGCACTTCGCCAAGGACTGTCATGTGAAAGATCTAATAGATGGATCTTAGAAACCGAAACCTATGAAAGGAAGACCTTAAGCCGCTAGAAGAGTTTTTTCACTGGCTGGCAGAGAAGTCACTTTGTTAGGAAATTTGATGCAAGATATGTGTATTTTAGCTGGTAAATGTGTGAATGCTCTTTTTGACTCAACAGCTACACACTATTTTGTGTCTATAAAGGGCCTTGGGCTACTTCTTAGTGAGTTACAATGTGAGTTGGTGATGTCAACACCCACATCAGGATATGTCACAAACATTTCAATTTATGTTAGATGTCTGATTATAGTTACAAGACGCAAGTTTAAAGTGAATATGATTTGCTCGCCTCTATAAGGACTAAATGTGATTCTAGGAATGGATTGGTTGAGTACCAATCACCTTGTTATAGACTTTAGACAGCCAAGGGTTGTATTCCTAAATTCGACCTCTCTTATATGTCTCTTTGATCCTATGTGAATCTTGGGGTATATTATTTTTTCTTCCTTTAAACAAGTACCCCCTCAAATAATAAAAAACCCTAATGCTTTTTCTGAACACCCAACATAGGTGAAGGAAAACTCGAAATCTTGAGCATGCCTTTATGGAATGTGATTAAATCCAAGAACTTGGGCTCCCAATTTTGAAAACAAAGTGTGCTTCCTCAATAAGGCATCAACCACAATATTACTTTTTCCCTTCTTGTACTTAATCACATAGGAAATATATTCAAAGTATTACACCCACTTATCATGTCTCTTATTCAACTTGTGCTAGCCCTTCAAATATTTAAGCGACTCATGGTCACTATGAATGAAAAACTCCTTGGACAATAAGTAGTGTTCCTAAGTTCGAAGGGCGTGCATTGTAAGATCCACTAAATTTAATTAATTAAATAAATAATTAATTAATAATTGTGGGCAGTGGGAGCCTTTATAGCATTTAATTCTGACAAATATGATGTGGAAAAGTACTAGCTCAAATGGTTGAGGGTAATTAATTGTGTGATAGGACTTGGGTTCAAGTCCTATGTATGTCATTTATGTGCTATTTAATTTATAATTTTTTTAATCATGTAATTGTTTTATATAATATGTTGGTTTTGGTGCGTGATATTATATTCTTAAATGAGTAAGAATTATCATGAAATTTGAATTGGTTGAATGGTTGTGCATTGGTTTGACATTGGCATGGTTATGGTTTCGAACCTTGGTAAATCTAAATTAGATTTCCTTTTTGCTAAAATTAGTTTTGGCATGAAGGTGAAATGGTAGAGAAGCCAAGGGAGGCTGGAAAAACAATCCATAATCACTAATTGAATGGCAATTATCATGAACATTAATCCATTATCGTTTTAGCACATTAAACTACCATTAAGGCACCATTAAAAGTCAAATTTTGAGTGAGAAGGAAGGTTTTTTGTGCTGCCTTTGTTGCTTAGTGAAATGAGTACAAAATTGGAGAATGTTCTATGATAATTGAGTGAGAAGGAGAGCTAACGTGGGAAAACAAGGGGGCGCCCATTCTGATGAAAGAAGAAACCAAGAACCTCAAGTTTAGCAAGAAAACCAGGTTAGAGGAGCTTTACGCGTTAATTTTATGTTTAAGTCTGATTGGCATGCTAGATATAGTATGATTATGTTTGAACTTATTTAATTTTGTTTAAGCTAGTGTTTCTGGAAATTTCCAGAAACTGTCTGGTCGGTGATGAATTACCGCCAGACGACTCTTTCCTTTTCTAGGCCATTATGGGTTCCTACAGAGAAACCGCTTGCCAAATATAGTGTAAAATAGTCAATTTGACCCACTTTGACCCATCCTTGCCCATAGTGTCTGGTTGACTAGTTTAGACTCTTTGTCTGTCCATTAAGAGGTTGCCACGTGTCAGAGTAATCTCTCTCTAAAATCAAAATTCTCTTCCCTCCATTAGGGTTTGACTGCCGTGAGTGGTTGCGCGAAAGTTACGGTGGTTACGGTGGCTACGGAACCGCCAGAGGTGATGGGTTCGCAATTGTTGCGGAAAGATGGTGATAAGTTTGCATTCCAGAGCAGCAGTGGTGGTGGTGCTGCCATTGAAGAATCGAGCTTCGTAACTTCGCGTTCGTGAATGTAGGTGCTACCATGAGCGCGTTCGTGACTTCGCGTTCGAGCATGGTGCTGCCATGAACACTGCCATGATGATGAAGGTGCAGACCATGGGTAGTTGTTCTGGGTCTGTTCCGGCGAGTTGCAGGCACGGTATACGCAAGTCTTGCGAACGCGAGTGGTGTTGCAATGGTGGTTTCGGCAGCGTGGTGAATGAAGACGATGGTGGCGTGAAGATGATGCAATGGAGCTAGGTGTTTGTTGTTGTAGGTCTCACGAGCAATCATGGTGCAATAGTGGTGGGTCTCGACGTGTGTGCGAAGATGGTGCACTCATGGTGATTCCAGCGTGATGCGAAGATAGGGATTGCGGTTCCGACATGAGCGTGACGGTGGTAGCAGCGTGATTAACGGAGAGGACGAGGCACGAGTGCAGGTGCGAATGTGGTGGCTTCGTGTGGTGGACGGCGTCGAGCACGACGGTTCGGGTGAGAAGATGGTGGCAACTGGTGCAGGTGCTGCCAGAGTTTCTGGGGTTGTTCCGACGAGTTGTAGGCGCGGAGGAGGTAGGTCGACGGTGATGTAGTGACTGCCGACATCAAGGGCGGCAGTTGTGGCATGGAGATAGTGGGAGAGAAGGAAGATTAGGGTTAGGGTTTCTGATTGTGTGAAGAATAGAATGTGATGAGGTGTCAAGTTGTAATTGGTTATTTTAGTGAATGGAGGATTGAGGACGTGGCAAGTTTTAATTGGTTATTTTAGTGAGTGGAGGATTGCCACGTGGCATGATCTCGTTGAGTGGAGTTTAAGTTGTTGGAGGGGTGCAAATTAGTAAAAAGTATGGGTGCAAAAAAAATTTAGATGACCCACTTATAGGAGGGGTGTGTAAAATAAAAAACTAGAGGTGCAATTAGCTATTGAAATATTCCTTTCCAGAATTAGATGGCCCAGTGGCAGAAGGGGTGCGTAAAAATGAAAATTGGGGCTGCATTTAGCTCCTGACATATTTCTCTCTAGAATTTCTAATTTTGGACTTATTTTATGACTTCAAATATTCCCAATTCATACTCTTAAGGACCTAAATTAAATTTCAGTTGCATTATTAAACGTAAGAATATCCAATAATATATTATGCAACTAAAATCAATTCTTAAGCACAAAAATGATATTAAATCCCCAAAATTTAAATACTTAATGAGGGCAAAATTTTGAACTCATCACAACCGCTAGGCGGTCTGGAAGTCTGATGCGCCTGGCACCCTGTGCGCTACACCAGGCGATACTGTGAAGCAAAAGTGTTTTGCTTGCTTTGATGTGCGTGGTCTACAAGGCTTCTAGGATATCTTAATGGTCGGCTTGTTGGTGTTCCTTGAGTGGTGGCTTAGAATGTATCCCTTGAGTTGTGGCTCGAGATAGGGGTTAAGCACGTGGTATTCCTTGAGTTATGGCTTAGAATAACATCTCTTGAGTTGTGGCTCGGGATGGCGGATGAACACGAGGAAATCTTGAATTGTGGCTCGGGTTGGCGAGTGTTGCTGGTGTGAGTGTGCACGTAGCGACGTGTACAGATGGGTCCAGTTAGATTGCCCTCCTCAATAATTAACTGACGAGTTTGGTAGTCTTGAGATGTTACAAATGTTATTCGTATTGGGAACTCCACTTGGCGTTACGGTGTTTGATCCGTAGCATGGTTTCCCGCACGTGCTCTATCAGTTGTGGCTGATAGGTGTGGCAGCAAGACATCTTGAGGTACTCGCTAGAAGACGTAGAACATGGTTGACATGGTAGTGGCCATGTGTGTGAAATCGAAGGATATGAGTTCCTTTGGTGTGATTGAAATTATATGAATTGTGTGTATATGTTTTATTCTGTTTGCTCACCCTATCTGTTTGTATTCGGCGATGATCATGTACGCGGTACACAGGAGTAGATGATATTGTAGGTGGATCTGGTGAGGCCTAGAGACGGAGTGAAGCTAGTATTGGGAGAAGATTTTATCAGAGTTTTACTAATTATGTATTTTAAGGATTTTGTAAACATTTGGACTATTTGAGAATGGTTTTTGTATATATTGGAATTTTATGAATTATGAAATTTGAGTTACATTATATCGTAATAAAGTTTTAATTTTCCCACATTTTTGGGAATCTAAGTTATAATAAATGAAGTTTTATTATTTATTTCTTTATTATATTATTTAAAACCATAATATCTGGTCGAGATGTTACACGCATCGAGGCATATCATAGGTTGGATAGTTAAGGTAGACGCCATGAAGTTTTTCACTGAAATAAGCAATTATGGGTGACCTCCTTGAAAAAACGTAACACATATGCCCACATTTGATGCATCACACTTTATCTCAAAGGTTTTAGAAAAGTTGGGTGAGGCTAAAAGGAGTACATTGGTGAGTTTTTTCCTTGAGTTGCTAAAAAGAAGACTCTTATTTTTCTCCCCATCAAATGGGACGTCCTTTTTCACCTACTTATTGATTGGTGAAGAAAAACTAGAGAAGTTAGGAACTTCTCTAGAGGTGTCTGTAGAAAATTTTGTAAAGTTTCACTAATCATTCATTTGCCTTTATAAGGGGTGTTTCTCTATTTATAGAAGCAAAGTAGATTAAGGGTTCTCCAAAAAGAAAAGGGAAATCCCAAATTAAAATTCAAAATTTGGAGTCAAGACATGCTCTTAGTGTGACTTACCATGTGGCAAGGATATGCTTCTCACATGTTGTAGGCACTAAAAGCATCCCATGGAGAGCTCTCTACGTGCATTTAGGATTGCTTGAGGCCCAAGCTAGCCCAAGTAACCTAAATTTCATGTCTCACACATAAATTCTCACCTTTCTTGGTCGGAAACTAAACTATAAGCCCCCAAAACCCTTATGAGATCAAAATACAAGCCCAACAAAATCATATATTGCTTGGCCTAAATTCAAGCCCTAAAGAAATACAAACAAAGTATCCTAAACTAAGTCTTCATATCCTTCTTAGCCCATGTGAACATAAGATTAGGCTTACTCAGCTCTATAGAGGCTCAATCATCTTGAATGCTTTTGGCTATTACTTTTGTTGTCGACCACTTGGTTAGGGGTGTCAAAATGGATATTGACAGAGACAATTATGGGAAATTTGGGACATTTTCAATGTAAAATAATATGGCAGACTATAATTGGAAAGTTAGAACATATTTCATAAACAAGCAAGCATTTATAAAAGCCATAAGAACGTATGGGGTTTATTGTGGGTGAAATTTAAAATTTCTTAAGAACGATAAACCTAGAGTCAGGATGAAATGCTTAAGGATAAATGGAAAATGTTAAAGGTTTGCTTATTATGGGTATTTGGCTTAACTCAATTGTTAGAGGTGAAGGAAAATTGAGGACAACCATGTCTATAATAAAAAATTTAATATTCATTTAATGAGTTTAAAGTGGTTAAGTGGCAAGTTAGAGACCACAATAATAGAAAATCCAAATTTGAAAGTTGTGGACATTGGTGCAAATAATAGCAAATATGAAGGTGTATTGTTAATTGCAATTAGAAAAGATGATAATGACTAGATCACTGGTGCAACGATGGATTTCTATGAGAGAAAAGCACTAACTTACAAAATGAGAAAGTTGCGAGAATGAGAGCGAGAGCGATAATGAAACGGTGTAGTGCAACAAGGAGGCAAGGAGGCAACGAGAGTCTAATGCAGTAACGACTACGTGTTATGTGAAAAACGACAAGTGCACCGGTCGCACATAGCAAATAATAAATATATCGTTCTTTCCAAAAGGACTTGTGCAACACATGACAAATCTCACAATTCACAACTCAAATACACAACAAAGCTGACAAAAACACAAAGAAACTCTTTTGGATATTTTATCAAACAGTTGGTGTGCAACAGAAATTTAACATAGATTATATACAATTGTCAAGACTAGATTTCATTCACTTTATTCTCATACATTCACAAACATCTCATTTCCAATTTCATGTCAAAATCAATTCACAAGAATACTCAAATCCTATTCCTAGCGACTCTGAATCTATCATAACTCTTCAAGTTCCAATTCCTTAAATCCTCAAACAGAGAAATCATGCATTAAGTTCAAAAGTCTTAATATTACTCATGAATTATGTTTTATCCCTTGAAACAAGCTCCATTAGGTATTCAATTTCAATTCTAGGTTCAAAAGAAATTTTCCAACACCTCAAGAACCACAAATCATGCATGGGTGGCCAAACCAAAGCAAGCATTAAGCATGGAAATCAAATGCTAACATAGAAATGGAAAAGCATATGGATTAACATCACCAAATACACAAGAATTCAGTTCATTACATTTAATCTCAACAAATAGGTTTAGCTCTCCATGGTGGAGAACCTAGGTTTTACAAATTAGAGAGATAGGGAAGAGATGTAAACCAAAGAGAAGATGCAAGCCCTCTCCCAAGGTTCTTAGCAGCTACTCCATGCTCCAATTGTGCCTCCCCCTTCCCATCAACACCTCCAATTCATAACCCATCTTCCTCTCCAACCCCAAAAGGGGGAAAAACCACCATGAATGGAGGAGAAGACCCAAGGAGGAGTGGGAGAGCTTTCCAACACCCCTAGCAACCTCCAAGAGGCTCTCCAAGTAACCAAAATTGTTTCTCTTTCGTGTAAAATGAGGAATGGTCCAAACCCTCGCGAGAAACAAGATTAAAAACCCATTTTATGACATGTTAGTGATGCCACCGCTCAGCCTTGTCTCAGCAGCGCTCAACGCCAAATTTTTCAAACTAAATGGTGCTCAACCCCACTTTTCAAGGCTCAGTCTTGTGGCGCTCAGTCCCAGTTCGCCACCACTAAGCCTTGGGCAGTTTGACAACATTATGTATTTGAAGCACTGGGCGTGATTCCAGTGGCGCACGACACGGTTATTTGCCTCAAAATCAATCTTTTCTTGTCCAATCATGTTCCCTTTAGTTCTTGCTTATTTTCCTCCACCACAAATGCTTCCTATTAACTTATTTAACACACTTAAAACAGAGATTAGAGGCAAAACAATCATTAAACAACTAAAACACAAAACAATACAAAACACACTAAACTTGAGGATATAACAAGATAAAAGCTAGGAAAGAGTTGATTTATTCATGACAATAAACACACAAAAAAAGGTAAGGCGCCAAAAACTTGTTATCTTGAAAACAACAAGTGTGCTATGAAATGGAGTATCATTAGAATTTCTCGTTATCACTCACTAGTTGTTGTGAATTTTTTGAATTTGAATGGAGAAGAGTGTAACATCCCGTCAGGATATTACAGATTTTAATAATAAATAAAGAAATAATAAACAGTTTCATTTAATAATACCTCACTTCCATCCTATCATTATCCTTTGAGCCCTTGACCTTAAGTTAATGCCATCCTATTACGACTGTTATGGAGTACTATTCACTGGCCAATACCAACATTCCTGATACCACATTACTTATCATATGCCCCATTGGTAGCAATGCCTAGTTCAAATCCATACTACCAAACCAATTTTTATCCAATCAACTCTCACATATACATGTGTTAGAGCACCTACTCCTTGCCTCACCCATCCTTTACAATTTTGGCTATGTTATTGTATCATCAATTTCACACCTATCAATACCAATCTACACTCCATTAAGTCTGGATCGTTCCAACGCATCTCCTAGACCATAAAATTTTGTAACATAAGTTTTATCGTTTAAGAAACCCCAGTCAAATTCTCAACTCCATACTTATATCACACATGAGCCAAAACTATATCCTCCAACCAAAACACACCAAGAACTCCAAATCCTGCACCCTGATACGGCGCCTAGCGGCAAACTGAGAGCCTCCAGGCGGTTCCTGCATTTTTCCAGGAACACCAATTTCTCCAAGCTTTGCGAACCCTAGGACATGTGTGCAACTATTATTTCAGTCCATTTCTCACCCCCCATATCATACAATTCTCGTCCCAATTGCCTTCTTTCAGTTATTCCCTACAATTTTTCCTTAAAAATTACAGTCCTAATGTGTTTAGCAATAAATATCCCCCAAACTTTACAACATAAAATTGTTTCATTCGAGTTAACCTTCCATCACATGGAATTCAAAGAAAATTCCACATCAAATCTTACTCCCACGAGTAACCCCAGTTTTTCCCCCGATGAAAACCACCCTAGAACCCCGAAATCATCAAATTCGAACCAAAAGGGTCCGCGTCACCTGGCGGTTAGACAGTCACCGCCAAACCCTTCATAAAAACCCAGAAAACTGGGTACAGAGCCATGTGTCGCCTGACGGCCAAGGATGTGCCACCAGGCAGTTCCTCCTCAGGAACCCAAAACCAGCACAAAATATATGTATCGTCTGGCGGTGATTCATGACCTGCCAGGCGGTCTCTAGCAAATTCCAAAAAACGTAGAATTACATCAATTAAACACAGTACATGCATTCTATTCATCATACATCATAAGACAATAGCAAAACAAATAAAAACAACGGAGTCCAACTCCCCTAACGTGGTTTCCTTTGCTAAACTTGAAAATTCCGCCTCCTTTTTTGGTCACAGTATGGCTTTTCGTCCCTCATTCAATTAAGCTCCTGGATGACACTCAATCTCACGTTTTCTCTTAGTTTTTCTCTCCCAAAGGTGCAGTACAAGTCTAGGCCAAGAAAACCCTCTTTCTCCCTTCAATTTGCCTTTTAATTAAGTCTTAATGAAGGTTAATTAGGCAAAAACTAAAATTGATTTTAATGCTTATGGTAATTGTCATTCAAGGCCATTATGAGGTTGTTTTTCAGCCCATTTGCCTGCCTTCCCACAGCTGCTAGGGTTTCTACTCCTTCCCATCATTGCCAACACAAAATTAGCAAAAATAAAGTTTTAGTTTAGGTTCTCCAAGCTTTAAACCCATAACCGGTCAATCACAAAGCAAGCACTCAACCAATTCAACCAATCATATTTCGTGATAACTAATACAATTCAATCATTATGTCATCATTCAACATGTTCAATCATATTATTAAAACAATAATAATTAAATAACACATAGTTAGCATACATAGGACTTGAACCCAAGACCTCTCACACCTTTAAGTTCTCTCAACCACTTGAGCTAATACTTTTCCACGTCATACCAATCAGAATTTAATTCCATAAAGGCTCTTCCTACCCGCATTTATTAATTATTTATTTATTTAATTAATTAAATTCTACGGGTCTTACAAAGTGTGCAACATTATTTCGTTCTAAAACTTATGGAGAAGTTCTAGAACTCACTGATTGCTAGAAAATCAACATAGGAAGACATATACATGTCAATCGTCTACCCTATGAACAATCAACAAGTGTGGGCAGTTATTTCATTCTCAAATGTATTCCCTCCAACCAAAAGAATATTGCTTGGAAGGCAAAAAAAGTTGAAGACTAGAACCTTAGGAGTTAAAGAAGGATGAAACCCAATTTAGAAATGGTGGTTTATGCAAAAGATGTGGCATCTATAATACACAACATAAAATGTTCCACAAATACCTCACTCAGAACAACCGTCTCAACCATCTAAACTAGGAACTTTAACAACACTAAATCCACCACTTGAAGCAAATCAGATTTTTGAAGCATCCCAACCACTAGGGATGGTAAATAAACCCACCCTTGTAGCTTTACTCGAACCCGTCCTCGTTTTGATGGAGAATCCTTGACTTGACTCGGTATAGGTACATGTATAGGTATGAGGAATACTCAACTTTTTCGATTAGGTATGGGGATGAGGATGGTGATGTACAAATATGACCCATCATTGTCCCCATACCCGCCATAATACTTATCGCCACCATATCCCCATTCGTTTAAATTATTAAAATACTCAGTCTATTAAGTAGCCTTGTATTTATATATATATATATATATATATATATATATATATATATATATATATATATACACACACACACACACACACACACTACACACTTTCTATTTTTTTATTTCTTCTAATTATTTGGCTTGTTATGAAACTTATTTGCATCTCTAAGATATTTTTCGTCTTATCACAACCTTTATGTAATTATGTTGAAATGATGTATGTTAATTAAGTATTTTTATGTCTTACATTTGAATATTTTTACTCTTTCTCAGTGGTGGGGTATCTAAGAAGCGGGGATGGGCCATAGCCCCCCCAAATATTTTTTATTTTTTTTAATTAAATGTATTTTTTAAATTGTTAAAAATTTTAAAATTTTTAAAATTATAGGTAGATATTCTAGAAAATGATGGAAATTAAATTGTGTGTCTTTTAATTTCTTTTAAAAAAATACAACATTTAATGTTAATAGATAATAAAACATAAAATCAAATATAGAAAAGAATAAAAATTTTATGTTTAATTACTCATTTGGTCTCTATTTTCTTCTAAAAATATCAAATTCTGACTAAAAATATGAGAATAAATTGAGACGAAAAAAACTGGAGGACCAACTTGACATTTTTGGAAACAGTAACAAAAAAAGTTATTAAACCAAATATTTATGAAGATATTTTTTATTTTATTTTTCATTGCGTTTTTAGTTTTTCACAAAATTTGTACTCATCGCTCACTCTCATATGTTTTATTTTTCTTTTTAAACAACAAATGAAGTTAGACACATATTCATTATTTTTGCTCTCATTTCTCATTTGTTTCCTTCCTTTCTCGAAGAGAAAACGTAATCTCTTTTGTCTCACTTGATAATGAAATATTAATTTAATAGTTATTATTCCTACATGGACAATATTAAATTATTATGGGACTTACACTTCGTCTTACCACAATCTCTGAGCTTCTTGCATGGATAATCCACGGTCATGTTCACTATGCCTTTGTTATCGGGTACTTGATGGAACATGGGGGTGTTACCTACAAAAAATGCTTCGACGATCAAGTTAGCAAAAGTTCTCAAAGTCAAATCTCAGATTATGCACTAATGAAATGTGTACTTTTAATTGCTGGGGTCCACCCTTATTTATAGGAGATTATTCTCATTTTACCTTAGTTAAACCATGGGCTGGATTTTGACCACAATTTACTTTGGCCCAACTTCATTGGGCTTGTTTGGACTTAGTTGGGCCTAGATCGTAGGCCCATTATTCTCTTACAATGTCTTAGCTGGTTTTTCCCCTGAGTTAGATTAGGCAGCATTTTGGAAATTACCATTTCCATATCTGTTTTTCGCGACTATGGTCGGCTAGTGTTCATATCGTTTATATTATTGAGGGGATCAAATAGTTGATCAACCTTGCCATTGTGTAAGCTAGTTGATTCATGTAAGGTGTGATTAATGATGAGATGCTTTGTGACCAAGTATGTCGATATGTACCTAGTTATGGTCTTCATGGTGTTCCTTCAAGCCTAGAGGTTACTTGGCGACTTTAGGGTTAACAACTTTTTTTTATAGCGACCAATTTTGCCACTATGGTACAATTATTAAGATGACTTTCTATCTCATGAGCCTTTTGTATATTCATCTTTTATAATTAAAGAAAAAAAAATGTATTGTGTTTTTTCGTAACCGATTTTTAATTATGGCTTGACTATAATATATTTTTCTTCTAATAATTACGTCTTTCAATTTTTTATTAGATTATGATAAATTATCTTTTAATATATTTTAAAAAAAGTATATCAATGAAGAATAAAATAATATTTTCATTTTTCAAAAGTGATAAAAGGGAAACTATATGTGAAGATGAAAACAAGATAGATTCTACTTCTTCACAACTTTTAAAGCATTATACTAATGATCTAATCTAACGATCAATTGTTTTACATAGGAGCCATTTTTTTAAGCATTATACTAATGATCCAATCAAATGATCAAAGAACTATATTACTTTGGCCCTCCAAAACTCTTGTATATTTTATTTTCACATGAGAATGTTTAACACTCTCAATTTAAGTTTTAATTTCATAAACCTTTCATTTACTACATAATATAAAAAACTTATCTTCTTTATTCTATAATTATTAATTTTTGTTTCATTTGAAGAATTCTTTTGTTTCACTAAAACAATTTTTGTTATCTCTCAACCATTGACTTGGTTGATATTTGAAATTTAGACCTCTAAGTTATTTTTCATCTTATCATACCCTTAATTATGCATTTATTTTCCTTTGTGAATTTCATTCAATGGTCTCTCAAATTGTTTTTAAGACACACATTTGATCATTTTTCAATATTTTTACTTGTTTTTTATTTTTATCATGTAGAATACTATTTTGATATTTTTCATTTAATTATTTTCATTTCTAACTCATTATCATACATGAGTTTATCATTATTATTGTATAAATACATTTTATTTACTATCATGAAATAATTTAATGTAATTGTCATGAATATTTTTTTATCACCATCCAATATATATTGAAGTTCAAAAGACGAAATATCTATATTAAAATTATATTATTATTATTATTATTATTATTATTATTATTATTATTATTATTAGTTTCATAAATGTTCTTTGTGTGAGTTTGCTTAAGTGATGTATTATAACTTTTATTAGTGTATAGAAAAAGAGATTTCATTAGAATTTAAAAATTTGAAGTAAACAAACATTTAAAATTTTTTCTTTATTTAAATATATGTTTTCCTTTTATATTTTTAAAAAAATGTTTTTAAATTTTATCAACTAGGTTTCATTGACGTTTGAAAATTTAATAAATGTTTTGGAACATCAGGTTGGCGAACTCTCTGATGACAAATGAAAGAAGTTATAATCTGAAATAGAATAGATAATGCAATACCACCAGATGTTATAAAGACAAACACATTCAAGAAATCTTTCCTCGTAATACATTCCTAACCATACTAGGTATGATTTTACACATAGTAAGTGGGCTTTACAGAATATAGGTATATAATATTTCTTAATTTATCCACCTTCCATATATGCAATCATCAGTCTCCTGAAACTCAAATTTGTTATCTTTGATCCCTAAAAACATCTTTTCCAACAATATATGTTGTATTTTTCTCTTGAAGCAATTGAAAAAATTGTTCAGAAACATAAAACATTTTAAGCAAAGTATAACTTGTTTATCATACATAAAGAGAAAGTGAAAAACAAATAACAAACAATTTTTTTTTATGATATATTTCTACAAGAACGTGGTACACGTACTTTAATGTGCATGAATCAATGTCTGAATATTTTAAGGAAGGCATAATTGGGTTCCACTAAAACGCTCATTTGCATATATTTTATTTGTAGCTTTAGCAGGGTGAGCAAAGTCAAAAAAATAATATTCATTCCGGTTTGCACAAGGTTTCTTTCTTTGGACACACGAGTCAAAAATATGTTTGAACACTAAAAATGTAATCAATAAATGTATCAGTTATGATCATACTAGAATACAAAAATCACATTAACTTTTTAATTTCTTTTTTTCAAGAGATTAATAGTAGACGTTGTTTACCAAAGTTTTCAGGGGAATTTCATATTTTCTGGGAGAAATTGTAATTATCCAAATTAGTGAAGAATGAATGTGAGAGTTGGTTTTGCAACTCTTGTGGCTTTCCAATGAGTTTGTCTAGCTAGTGTTTAATGTAACATCCCTAAAGAATATTACTTAAATAAATAAATAAGGAAAAGAAATTAAATCGTCATGATATTATTATTCCCAAACGCGGGAAAATTTTAAAATATTTAAACACGCGCAAAAAATTATAAGAAAGTAGTCATAAAGACGTTACAGTTTCCAAAATCCATAATTATAAGTAAAACATAATAAAATATGCCTAGCTCTAATCCCAGCTAGTCCTCACTCCGTCGCCTGAGCATCCTCAACATCACCTGCATCCACACCTGCTCCTGTGTAATGAATCACACGATCATCATCATACATAAACAGAAAGGGTGAGCTGAGAAAAATAAAAACAACATATATATATATATATATATATATATAATGTATAAAATAAGACATACACCCATCTCTCAAACGTGAGCACGGAACATAAGAACCTACCTCGCTCATATCCCCACGCGAGAGTAACTAGATATGAACCTCCCCGCTCATATCATCACATGTTAACCACCATCCATGAACCTACCCGCTCATGGCACATCATCACTCGATCCAAGCATAGCATCATTGCTTAAACGCAACACAACACAAGTCACGTCTGCAGGATTTCCGCCCGGCGCAGCACCAAGTGCCGCCAAGCGGAACAGGTCCAGACCGCCTGGCGGGACAGTCCCCTTCGCTAGGCGCCAGACTTGCACGTAGAGCCTCTTTTCGCGTCGCTATCACCTGGCGGTTACCCCTTTCTCGCCAAGCGCCGCTCTCACACAGACCCATTTTTGTGGTGTCTATCGCCTGGTGGGCCACACTCTGCTGCAAGGCGCACTTGTGACAATGTCCCTCCCATGGTACGCTTATCGCCTGGCACGCACACCCATGCCGCTAGGCGCCATATCAGTAGTAGAGCTTTACTGGTTATTAACACATCAATTAGTCTGATTCGATATATAACCCAAATCCAAGCGCCCAAATAAAGACCCCACTATCGAATCCATCTTATGGTTAATCTACCACTATCATATGTATCAAGTACCTATACTATACAATGGTCAATCCAGTCATTCAAGTTTCCTTAATTACAAGAGCATCATCATAGTATAGCAAATCCATCCATACCTATGACTACAACCAACATTTCAATGCCTTTAATCACACCCAAAATGAACTACATTGTAATAACCAGAACCTTCATTGCTAAGTTGTTACTACATACCAACCCCAACAAAGCTGTCCATCTTTATTTTATGCTTACTGATCCGTCCATTTTCATAATAACCAACACTTAATTATTTTCCAATCCCCTTATCACAGCCCCACCAAAGAACTCAAGATTCACACTCCATACATGCAGAATGCTTGTTTAACTCTTAACCAATTTCTAATGCCTCACACCTATTTCTTACCTCAACCAATTATTATAATCCAATCATTCCAAAATCCCTATTTTAATCGTCTTTTCATACCCAATTCAACCATAATTCATTCACAGATAATTTCTTCCCAAAACAGACTCACAAATCTACCAAACAGCCTTGTTACGCCGCTATCGCCTGGCGGCCAATAAGATGCCGCCAGGCGGCATACCAGATTATGGGTATAGACACAAATTTTCTGCACCTGCGTTTCCCCTTCCCGATTCCATGGTTCTGTTGTCTCGAGCACTACAACCCAACGTTTAACAATGAAATATTTCTACAGTCCAACACTTCCAATCAAAACTCAATGATCATTAATTCGACTCAGTAAAGGGATTACCTATTCTTAACATGACCCCTCATGTTCCCTTCTCCATTGTTAATAATAGTCCCACCATACGAATTAATATCATAGCATGAGTCAATCAAACAGCCAAACCAAAGACGAACATAAACATCAACATATAAAAAAAATTCACCAAAATAACAAAACAGTGTCAGACCTCGTGCTCCGCCTGGCGGATTTCGGCCCATCACCAGGCAACTTAACTTCACGTTGCCTCTCCATTTGCTACTAGGGTTCCTAAACCCTTTCATATTCATGCCAAGAGAATTTGGCAAAAGGAGAATGAATTTGTCCTTAGCAAGGTTTGAACCCACAACCCATCAATTACCAAGTCAAACGCACAACCAAAACAATCAATTCATATTTGTGATAATTCCTACCATTTTAGGATTTTATTATCACGTCAAGCATTCAAGTATACCATCAAAATAATGCATAAATTAAAATACACATAATTGGCACACATAGGACTTGAACTCAAGTCCTCTCACATAATTAAAGTACGCTCAACCACTTGAGCTAATACTTTTCCACATCATACCTCTCTGTATTAAATGCCTTAAAGGCTTTTATTACCCCCTTTTATTAAATAATTATTTAGTTAACTATTTAATTTTCTCGGGTCTTACATTTAACCTTTTGGTTTATATCTTCATTGCATTTTTTTGCAATATGGTGTCCTTATAACACATGCTGGTGTGCATCCAATTTGACCAATTCTACTTACCACACAATTTCGAGCTCCTAAATCATAAATTCCCTAGGGAAAAGAAAGAATAAACAAAACACATTTTTCACATTCTTTGGGAAAAATTAAATACATATGATATGTAAAATAATTAATTGAAAGGTGACATATTAAATATAACAATTACTACATTTTAGAAATCAATGTGTAATTCAAAACATTTATCAAAAGATTAGCTTGATACATGAAGCCACTTTTTCAAGTAGGTAATCTACATATTTTTCTAAATTTAGATTGTTATTCGTTCCATTTGGGTACTTGAAATAATTCAACATGTAATCATTAGATCCAATTGATAAGAGATATATGGAATTGACTAAGTATTGTCTTAATTTTGGTTTGCTATGTATGCTTCTTGGAAGATCGTTGGTCACAATCGAGGTGAAGTATTCAATTTGTTTGTCTAAGGACAAACAATCTCCCTTCGTCACAAAATAAAAATATTATAAGAAATAAATTGAACAAAAAAAAAATTATTTATGGGTCAAAATGTTTTTTTAACCTGAAGTTACTTTTAAAAGTTATATTTTTTTCTAGATTGAATAAATGTTTATTTTGTTGATGTATTTTATAAAACTTATATAAAACATCTTTTCAACAAACAACATTTTAATTATTTATTATATGATAATTGGAGTTCCAAAATGAATTAGAATATAACTTCCTTGTTTGTTAAAAGATATTTTATATGAATTTCATAAAATGCAAAAACAAAATAAATATACAATTTTTAAAGATGAAACATAATTTTTGAAAATAATTTGAGAAAAAAAGCATATTAAACTCTATATTTATTTATTTTGAATCTTACTAATCTGGTTGAATTCAAGATTCCACAAGAGCTTGATGCATAGTTAACTCTTATGATTACTTGATGTCTCTTCTACTTGAGCACACCCAAGTATGGAGGTGGCATTGGCAAACCCAATCTAATAGATACAAAAGGACAATAAATGCATAAAAATCCTCGTAATATTTTTTTTATGTTTGTATGGAAACATTAAACCTCAACCAAACAAAGACAAAGACAATGTTTGAGAAGAAAGGAGGAAAAGTTACCAATAAAGTCAACAAAGGTTTTGCCATTGCTAAACCTTCTCGTGGAACAATTATTGAAGTCAATGCCATAGGGAAATGCATTTGCCTTGGCAAGAGTGTTGAGATTGTTGTTGTTTCCAGCGTCTACAGTTGCATTACCAAAACGTACAAAGTTGGCACAATCCTTTTTCTAGAATGTGAGGCATTGGCCAATAATGTTGGCACAATCCTTTTTCTAGAATGTGAGGCATTGGCCAATAATGTTAATTGTTGGGTTATCATTATAGAAATAACCTAAATAATTTTTAAACTATTTTCCATTTTGTTTTCTTTTGGAGCAATTGAACAATGCAAATAGTGTCTTAAATAATTGTTATTGTGGTAAGCATTATTGTTTCATAACCAAAGTATAACTCAAATATGTGTAGTTATCTCTCAACATGCTTCATTGTTTAATTCTTATTTTGTATCCAAATAAGGTTTTTGTTATTCCTTTCCAAATTAGGTAAAGCCTAACTCATTCTTCTTTATTCTTCCTTTTCATGTCTGTCTTTAGCTCCAGCATTCTTCATTTATATATATATATATATATATATATATATATATATATATATATATATATATATATATATATTAGATAGCTAGATATAGAATATAATCAGGTTCATTTTTATGTTTTTTTTATTTTAAAATATCTCAATTGTAAATTCTTTTACTTTTTAATAAATAATTAATATTAACAATTAAGTTTTAAGAAAATGAATTGTAAAAGTAAAATGTGTGTGTAATTAACCATTATTTTCTTAAATTTATTTCTCTCCTAATTTTGTTTCTTATTGTCACAACCGAAATCGTGACGAGACGGCGAAAAAGAAAGAAAACAGGTTTGAAAAGAGATTTGGAATCGTCACCGTAGTTATTTATGGAAAACTATGAAAATAAAACAAATTTGCGAAAAACCAGATTTTTGGATTCGGGAGCCGATTACGTGTAGAGAAGGTGTTAACATCCTACATCGTCTGCCTAACGGCGGTACCCTTAGTTAAACATGCAAAGTTGATGTGGTTTTCAAAATGTTAGTTTTCCAAAAAAATTATAAGACAATAATACTAAAAAGAAACAAATTTGGAGTGGGGCTAAAAAAAGAGGACGCACGAATGAGAGATGGGCTGAAATAATTATGAAAATGTAATATCGAATAATAAAGTTGGGGGTGCAGGCAAAGAATAACGTTAGCCCGTTCGTCTACTTTTTATTTTGGTTAAATTAGTCTTTTGGTCCCTTTATTTGTCATGAAATTTCAGTTTGATGCTCAAGTTTTTCATTGTCTTAATTTGGTCCTCATTTTCTTAAAAATGACTCAATTTGGTACTCACCGTTAACTTTGACCGAACGGTGTTAAAGTCAATGTCACGTGTATATTTCTGGTTTTTTTAATTTTTTTAATTTGTTTTTCATTTTTTTAATATATTTTTTTTATCAGCAAAGAAAACTATACAATTATAATTGAGTATTTGGGATACTCTAATCTTTATACATTTCATTTACAATAGGTATTATAATAGTATGTCCTTTTATTACATTTCCCTATCAATCCTACACCGAGCATAATATATTTCAAAAAATTTGGTTACTCAAGAGAAATTCCTTTCAGAGTTATTTAGCCAAACAAACAATATGCCTAACATGCTCTATATATTGTATATAAAAATTAAAACAAGGCAAACTTTCTACTATGTCAAAGGGTGCATTATATCTTCATAAGATTGCACCAAAATTTCACAAGACAAGACTTATGTAGCACCAATTTAAGTACTATTATATTCCCTTATTTTCTTCCATTTGGAGGCACTTTTGTAACATCCTGTCATAATATTACGGGTTTATAAATAAAATAAAGAAAATAAAATACTCAGCGCATTTATTAATACCTCATTTTACCAAAGCGCGGGAAAATTAAAATTTTATTAAACGATCGAATAAAGTTTATAAACATCCACTACAATACAAAAATCACAATGTTATAAAATTACCCATCAGGGTTTACAACTGTTTTCAAAAGCAATAAATAACATAAGAGTTTCCCAAGTTGAACCCCTCTCCGCGACTAAGCTGCACCAGAGCCACCTGCATCATCAACATCTACTCCCGTGTACCGCGTACACGATCATCGCAAAACACACGCAGATAGGGTGAGCTTAGCAGATAAATCATATATACAATGTTACAAACATATATATCAACATGAATACATATCACAACACTTAACTTAACTTCCCACATTGTCCTATACTTTTAATCCTGCAATCCGACCCCCAAATCAGATTATTCGTGTTCTACATCGTCTAAGGATTACTTCAAGGTGACTTGCTGCCATACCTATCGGCCACAACCGATAGAGCACGTGCGGGAAAACATGTTACGGACCATACACAGCAACGCCAAGTAGAGTTCCCATATACAAACATAGTTTGTATCGTCCCAAGACTACCAAACTCGTCAGCCAACAACTGAGGAGGGCAATCTATCTGGACCCATCCGTACTGGCCATAACAAGCACACTCACACCGACAACACTCGCCAACCTTAGCCACAACTCAAGGGTTCCTTGTGTTCATCCGTCATCCCAAGCCACAACTCAAGAGATGTTATTCCGAGCCACCACTCAAGGAATACCACGTGCTTAACCCCTATCCCGAGCCACAACTCAAGGGATACGTTCCGAGCCACAACTCAAGGAACACCAACAACCCCACCTTTAAAACACCACTAGACGCCTTGTAGATCACAAATACACAATCAAAGTTTCGAAGCTGCAGCAGTGCAAATCGCGTGGCGGGGGACACGTGCCGCCAGGTGCTGCCAGCTTCCAGACCGCCTGGCGGGTGTCGCGTACCGCCAGGCGCACAACGCCTTTAAATTTCTCTCGCAACAGCGACCGACTGGCAGAATACCTCTGCCGCCAGGCGCATCAAGCCTCGAGACCCCTCTATGATCCCACTACCGCCTGGCGGTCCAGGTCCCACCGCCAGGCGCCATGACAGTACAGCACACACTGGTTTTACTGTTCAAGTTTAACACAGTTTCTTACCTCATTTCCATTTGATCAATCCCCGATATTATTACTTAAATGGTTACTAAAAATGGTGAGGCCAAATCCCCACTCCCTAGCTTGATAACAGGACTCATTCAATTATGATATTAAACTCCTTCCTTCTTAACCTATTAGTACTCTTAGATTCTTTACCACTAAGTTGTTGTCAAAATTCTTTCACTGTTTGGACTCTCATTCACAATAATTGGTCAATTGCTAAACCCCTTCGTACCCAACTTAACCAGTATGCAGAATCTCTATTGCGCCATAAGATAGAAAGACCCCCAATAATTGACGTCACCGCCACCTAAGGAATTTCTCACCCTTGTGGTTCATACACGACTCCCTCGTCAAACAATCCCAACTATCACAATTCTCATCTCCTGTTCTAACCCAAAGGAAGACATTATCCAACCTCAGCGCACAACACTTCAGCCTGCAGCCTCTTTGCCACTGCGTTGGCGCCTGGTGGCCAACCCCCGTGCCGCCAAGCGGTGCTTACCATCTGGGTATTTTCCAGATTTTTCCAGCACCCAATGCCCGACCATTTTTCCATCTTCATGAATTCCCATTACACACAAATCTAATCCCAGCACAATCATAACAATTCATTATATACTTTCATTGATCACCAATTTCTATGTCCAATTCACAGTAACACATTCCAAATTGTGATTTCTGATAACATACATTCAACCCTAACTCATATTCACTGTTTCATTCATTTAAGCCTTCGATTAGTTGGTTATACCTACTGTTGGTCAAAATTACCACTCCATAAGAATCACCAGTGAATTTGGCCCCGATCAAATTTCACCCAAAATTCCAAAAAACCCAAAAATGAGTCAAATTACCCCGCGCCGCCTGACGGTTCAACCAGTCCCGCCAGGCGCTTCATCAGCAAACCCAGAAAATAGCTAAGACGCTATGCGTCGCCTGGCGGCCGGGAGTGTGCCGCCAGGCGGTTCCTCTTCCAGGAACCCAGAACACATAAAATTGCATAAGTCGCCTGGCGGTGGTTCATCACCTACTAGGCGGTTTCTGGAAAATTCCAGAAACGCAGAATTATAAAGGATTTCACAGTGCACAAACAACCAATATATCATACAGTTACACATTATTAATCATACGCATAAAAATTACGGAGTCCAGCTCCCCTAACCTGGTTTTCCTTCGCTTAAGCTTGATGATCGGAATTCCTCCCTACGCCAATGGTTCCCTTAGCCTTCTCACAATTCAGTCCCTAAAATCCCTCTCAACCTCACAAGCTCTCAATTTTTCGTGCTCTCTCTCTGGGTATGTTTTCCAGCTTGCAAAACCTTAGCTATTAACCTAGTTTTACCTTTTAAAGTGTGCCTAAAGACTAACTAAATGCCCTAGAACGAAAATTTATTATTAAGTGGTGTTTAATGTCATTCACCAACTCCTTAAGGCTATTTTCCAGCCACCCCTCAGCTGTCATACCACTAGGGTTTCCTTTCCACCTTTCCATATTCAAGTCAAAGCCAAAAATGCCAAAAATGAAGTTTAATTTAAGTTCTCCAAGGCTTGAACCCACAACCATGCAATCATCAAATCAAGATCAAACCATCTAACCAATTCATATTTCATGCTAGAAATCACGATTCAATCATCATAACATACCAGAACATGTTTTCATAGATTTAAATAATAAAACAATAACACAAAAGTTAGCATACATAGGACTCGAACCCAAGTCCTCTCACACAATCAAAGTACTCTCAACCACATGAGCTAGTACTTTTTCACATCATACCAACCAAAATTTTATGTCATAATTATTTCCCCTCCCGCATTTATTAATTAATTATTTATTTAATTAATTAAATTCCACGGGTCTTACAACTTTACTATGTAGCATTTTCTTAGTTATAGTATTGTGTTCTCCATAATACATTAAGCTACTCATGCATAAGATTTTCTTCCATAATAATTCAATTATGCTTCCTATCTTTCAATCCTTTTTTACTTCTTCGTAGGGGGTGTACAACCCTATTTTCCTAAGTGGTAGTTTTAGGACACTTGCATGAAAGCTAGATACAGACAAACAAGTATTTTAGTATTTTATATACCATTCACTTTGCTCCCTCTATTATAGGTTAGGCTATATTCCTCTTCATCTAGCTACTTACTTATAGACTATTGTCAACACTCTTTACTATTTATTGTTAGAATTAATTGACGAATTAATTCTATTATGTGACTCATTTGAAATATTATGATGGGCCCAATTGTGATTTAATAAAATATAAGGACCTATTGGTTATTATGGGAAGTCGTAATAAAATAAAATAAAGCTCAGCCCAACTTGATGGACATTGGCTTATAAAAGGATATTAGGGTTTTGTCTCTGGTCATAACGTTTTCTCACAATAAGCCATCAAGAAAGAGAGTGTGAGAGGAGTAATGAAGACAAAGAGATAGATTGGAAAAATGAGGTTGAAGAAGAGAGATTAAAGAACACATTATTATTGGATCTCTCATGGATCAAGGTTAGTATCCTATTATGATTTATGAGCATGAATGTGTGATTATAACATATGAGAATCATGAATCTTAAGATCCTATAGTAGTTTTTTATAATGAAGTATTATTGCATGGAAACTACAAAATAATTTACATGTGGTATCAGAGCATGTGTTATTAGATTTACGATTCTCCAATTATGATGTTTTTTTCCCAAATTGTGTTTTTCTGAACTTATTATAAACCCTAATTATGAATTTAGGGATTTTATGAAAGTATTAATCCTACTTATGAATTTAGGAATTTTAGGCTATAATAAACCCTAACTATGATTTAGGGATTTTATGATATTATAAACTCTAATTATGATTTCAGGGATGTTTGAAATTAAGATAAACCCTAATTATGGATTTAGGGATTTTGAAATTTATATTTTTTGCCAATTGTATGAACCCTAATTATAAGTTTTAGGGATATATTGTTAATTAAAGAATTGCACTATTATGTTTCTTTAATGTTTTTCTTTTATGCTTTAATTGAATTCAATGGCATGATGATGAAAGTTTTTGTTGGTTACGTGTCCTTTGTGGGCATCAAGTTTAATGATGGATCAAACAAATATTTAATGTGCAATTGTAATGTTTGTTTCTGTTGTGCTTTAATTGCAAAATAAAAGGCTTGAATTATTATGATAAATTCTTGAATTAAAGAAATTGAATGTTTGAATTGCAAATTCCATGAATCAATTATTGTTGGATTAATTGTTTGTTTTTCATGGATCAAGTGTGGTGATATTATTGAATTGTGTCACCAATTAACGTTAATATTTTTATTATATGAATAATGTATTTTTAATTTACAATAATGTGTATGTTTTGTTATTGTTAAATTAAAATTAATGAGAATGCTATGTATGATTTATAGCAATTAAATGTATATTTATTTATTTGAGATCAAGTATGATAAATTTTGTTAGTCACCAAAGTGGCCAAAATTTTAAAGTTTTTTTGATTTCAAATTATTAATGATTTTATTTCAATTACTCGTAGTATGGATGCTAAATTATGAATAATTGATTTATGGGTTAATTGAAGTTCATTATTACAAGGCATTTTAGGATCGCCCAAAGGTTGATTAGTTGTTCTTATAATTAATGAGCATGATGGTAGATAATTTTGTATATGTCACTAGTTTTAATTATATACCCAAAGGTAGTAGGTGATTCTAGTTGACGCATATTTTAACTATCAATAATGTTATATAATATGATTAGCATCATTATGTTTATGTTTGTGTATTAGTGGATCTCCCAAAGGAGAACATTAGTATGCATAGAATGGTTATTTATGTCTGAATCTGTATTTAGTTTAGTTTTTATAACTTAAAGCATTAATGTTAGGCATGTGATAATTGAAGTCTTTATTCTGATATCTTTATATGTTTGTTATAGTCTTCAATGGGTCGAATTTCCCTGACTAGATTTGATGTAAATGTTTATGCGAATGAGCATAACAAGCAACATTAAGGTTTCTCTTCCCAAAATTGATAATGTGAAAGAGTTTAAGAAATTTGTGGAAGAACGCTCCCAAACTGCTGATAAGTCCCTTGCTGGAACATTGATGAGTATGTTGACCACCATGAAGTTTGACGGTTCGCGTACTATGCACGAGCACGTGATCGAGATGATAAATATCGCAGAAAGACTTAAGTCTCTAAAAATGAAAGTGGATAAAAGTTTTCTCGGTTGTTCATTATGTGAAGAATCAAGGAGCTTGAGAGAAAGTTGTAAAGAAACATGGAAATGGTAAATGACCACTAAAGATTGACGAGTCCTCAACCAAAATCTAGAAGAAAAATGAAAAATGTCATTTCTAAGAAAAGTCTGGATATTTCCAGAAGAATTACGTAAAGTGTAGAGCTTGGTTCAAAAAGAAAGGTGAGCATAATGATCAGGTATGTTTTGAATCAAACTTAATTGAAGTTCCCCATAATGCTTGGTGGATTGATTATGGATGTACGATTCATGTTTCTAATGTGATGTAGGGATTTTTTTCCAACCCGAACCATAAACCCAAATGAGAAGTTCGTCTTCATGAGCAATAAAGAAAAAGTTTCAGTGGAAGCTGTCGAGACTTATCGTCTAATCCTTGACACTGGATATCACTTAGACCTTATAGATACTTTTTATGTACCTAGTATCATTAGAAATTTAATTTCTTTGTCTAAGTTTGATGTTGCTGGATACTATTTTAAGTTTGGGAATGATTGTTTCAGTTTGTTTAAGCGTACTTGTATGATTGGATCTGGTACACTTTATGATGGTTTATATAAATTGAATTTGGATAATTTATATGTTGGAACTCTTATGACCTTGCATCACAATACAATGTTGACACTAAACATAATTTAGTGGATGAACGATTTGCTTACTTGTGGCATTAGCATTTGGGACATATTTCCAAAGAAAGAATGCAAAGATTAGTAAAGAATGAAATCCTTCTGAATTTGGATTTTACTGATATGAATGTGTGTGTGAATTGTATTAAAGGCAAACAAACAAAACACACAAAGAAAGGAGCCACAATGAGCACTCAGCTTCTTGAAATCATACACACGATATATGTGGTCTGTTTGATGTAAATTCCTTCAATAAAGAGAAGTATTTCATCACCTTTATTGATGATCTTTCGTGTTATGGATATGTCTATCTAGTGCATGAGAAATCTTAATCAATGAATGCCTTAGAATCTTATATAAATAAAGTGGAAAGGCAATTAGACAGAAAGGTGAAAATTGTAAGGTCAAATAGAGGTGGTGAGTATTATGGAAGATATGATGAAAGTGGACAACACCTTGGTCCGTTCGCTAAGTTTCTTAAAAAACGTGGTATTTGTGCTCAATACACAATGACAGGCACACCACAACAAAATGGTGTATCAGAAAGGCGTAATAGAACCTTAATGGATATGGTTAGGAGTATGTTAAGTAATTCATGTTTACTTGTATCACTTTGGATGTATGCTTTAAAGATTGTCATGTATTTGTTGAACAAGGTTCCTAGTAAAGTTGTTCAAAAGGACTCTTTTTGAGTTCTGGACGAGTAGGAAACTCAGTTTGAGACACCTACAAGTTTGGGGTTGTCAAGCAGAAGTAAGAAGATACAAACCGCAAGAAAAGAAACTGGATGAAAGAACAATCAGTGGATATTTCATTGGCTATCCAGAAAAATAAAAAAAGGTATATGTTTTACCATCCTACCCATAGTACAAGAGTCGTTGAAACTGGAAATGCTCAGTTCATTGAGAATGGTGAAACCAATGGGAGTGAAGTTTCACAAAGTGTGGAGATTAAGAAAGTCATAGTACAAGTTCTTGTAGCTAGTATTTCTTCTTCAAGACTTATTGTTCCCTATGTTGTATAAACTTACAACAATCAAGAATAACAACAAATTAATGATCTCGAGGTCAACAATGAGCCGGTAGTAGAACAACCACAAGAAGTAGTATTAAGAAAATCTCACAAAGATAGAAAATATGCTATTTCGAGTGACTATGTGGTTTATCTACAAGAGTCAGAAAAATGACTTAAGTATTGATAATGATCGAGTTTCATTTTCAAAAGCCATTAATGGTGATAATTCTGATAAATGGTTAGATTCCATGAAAGATGAGCTTAAATCAATGGCACATAATGACGTATGAGACCTTGTGGAATTTCCTGAAGGATGCAAGAGAGTTGGGTGTAAATGGGTCTTTAAGACTAAGCGTGACTCTCAAGGTAATATTGAATGTTACAAGGCTCGACTTGTTGCCAAAGATTTTACTCAGAAAGATGGTATTGATTATAAGGAAATATTTTTGCCTGTTTCTAGGAAAGATTCTTTTAGAATTATCATGACATTAATAGCTCATTATGATCTTGAGTTGCATCAAATGGACGTTAAAATTGTCTTTCTGAATAAGGATTTAGAAGAGGATATTTATATGGGCCAACCAGTGGGGTTCACTAGAGAAGGAAAGGAACACATGGTGTGTAAAGAGATCAATATACAAACTTAAGCAAGCTTCTCGACAATGGTATCTTAAGTTCAATGATATTATTGTGTCCTTTGGATTTAAGGAAAACACTATTGATCGGTGTATATATCTAAAGGTCAGTGGGAGCAAGTTTATATTTTTGATTCTGTATGTTGATGATATATTGCTTACGACTGCTGATCTTGGTCTATTAAGTGAGACTAAGAGGTTTCTCTCTAATAACTTTGAAATGAAAGATATGGGTGAGACATACTATGTGATAGGAATAGAAATATTCCCTGATAGATCACAATGACTGTTAGGTTTGTCTCAGAACACATACATTAATAAAGTTTTAGAGAGATTTAGAATGGATAAATGTTCAGCATCTCCCGTTTCAATACAGAAAGGAGACAAGTTTAGTCTCATGCAATGTCCAAAGAATGATTTGGAACGGAAAAAAAATGAAAGATATCCCTTATGCATTTGTTGTTAGGAGTTTGATGTATGCTCAAACATGTACGAGGCCAGATATTAGTCTTGCAGTTGGTATGCTTGGTAGACACCAGAGTAATCCAGGATTGGAGCACTGTAAAGCTGCAAAAAAAGTTTTAAGATACCTACAAGGAACAAAGAATCACATGCTTACTTATAGAAAATATGATCATCTTGAGGTAATAAGTTATACAGATTCAGACTTTGCCGATTGTATGGATACAAGAAAGTTTACATTTGATTATGTGTATCTTTTAGCCGGGGGAACGATTTCATGGAAAGTGTGAAGTAGTTTGTCATTGTTGCATCCACCATGGAAACTGAATTTGTGGCATGCTTTGAGGTCACAGTTCAAGCTAATTGGTTGCGGAACTTTATTTTAGGACTTGGAGTAGTCGACAATATTGCCAAGCTGCTGAAAATTTATTGTGATAATTTCGCAACATTCTTATTTCAAGAGCGACAGGTATTCTATAGGTGCTAAGCTTATGGAATTGAAATACTCTATTGTTGAAGAAGAAGCTCAGAAACGTAGAGTGTCAATAGAACATATTAGCACAAATCTTATGATTGTTGACCCTTTGACAGAAGGGTTAACATCCAAATTGTATGTTGGCCATGTAAAGAATATGGACATTATGTCTACTAGTGAATGTTAAAGTTATTAATGTTTATGTGACACTCTAAGCTCTTTAATGTATAAGTTTTTGAAAGTTCTGTTTTCTTCTTTATGTTTATGCATGCAAATTATGATGAAGAAAACAAATTATGTTATGTTATTATTATTGAAAAAAAATGACATTATGTTTGAACTCATTAAGGATTTCTCATGCTAAAGTTATATTAAGGAGAAAGGGATGATACAGTAGTACATGGAAGGAATCATGTTGAGTGAATGATCTGTGACTGTCATGACTCTTGTTATTTTTGTATCTTTGATTGTGAATAATGATTGAACCAATTCATGTAAGGTCCTTTAATGCGCATTATATTTATGTATTAAATCACATAATGTTATGACATCATATGAGTCAAGTGGGAGAATGTTAGAATTAATTGACGAATTAATTCTATTATGTGACTCATTTGAAATACTATGATGGGCCCAATTGTGATTTAATAAAATATAAGGACCTATTGGTTATTATGGGAAGTCGTAATAAAATAAAATAAAGCTCAGTCCAACTTGATGGACATTGGCTTATGAAAGGATATTAGGATTCTGTCTCTAGTCATAAGGTTCTCTCACAATAAGCCATCAAGAAAGAGACTGTGAGAGGAGTAACGATGACAAAGAGATAGATTGGGAAAAGGAGGTTGAAGAACAAAGATTAAAGAACGCATTGTTATTGGATCTCTCATGGATCAAGGTTAGTATCCTATTATGATTTATGAGCATGAATGTGTGATTATAACATGTGAGAATCATAAATCTTAAGATCCTGTAGTAGTTTTCTATAATGAAGTATTATTGCATAGAAACTACAAAATAATTTACATTTATTCCTATAACTCACTTCCTTTGGCTATCTAGCCTGCCACAATTATAACTAACATAGAGTAGTTGCTTAAGCATTTTTTTTTTTGCAGGTGTACCTCATTTTCCCATAAGCATTTAGAGTGTGGGCTTAAACATATGTTGCATATTAAATTTAAACCAAGTACACTCTTCTATAGTTATGTTATAATTCAAAAAGGTTTTGGATTCATAGGCAAATATTTATTCTCCCTTTCTCTATAATTTCCAAGCTAGAATTTAATATCAACAAATCATGTTATTTTCGATGCTTTGTACTGTTCTGATTTGAACCCGATTGGTTCCAATTCATTTACATTTAATCATGATCCATTACAAGGATTATTTGATTCATACATTTCACATATGTTTCCTTGTTGGTCTATTTCCTATTTCTTAAATACTAATATGTTTTTTTCTTAGATATACCTCTTTATGTTAACTATGTGACTGATCTAATGCACTCAATTGGACATACCATTTTTATACATAAACAAATGATTACATGTGCATCATTATACTAGTTAAGATCCATGCAAGTTTAACACTCGCCTCAATGAACCACTATGATGGCATGGTTGTTGAAAAAATAAAGAGTGTGAAAGTAGGTTCATTGAGAACAACATTAACACGGTACTTTTCCAAACAATAAAGCAAAACAAGTGGTTGTCTCACCATACCATTTTTAACTTTAGGACAACTTAAACTAATTCACGTATATATGATTGTTTCCTAAACATAGGAAAAACAACATTTTTATAAATGTGTCTTAGAGATCACCAAATACACTCGTTAGAAAAACATGAATATGCATCTTTTAAGCCACACTTTTTTTAGGGCTCCCTTTAAAAAAAATTATATATGTCGATTAAACAATAAAACATGGTTATCCTTTAACATATGTGAAAAAGAAATTGGTTTTTTCATACATGATCTCACACTTAAATTGTATCAGTTCACTATGAATATTTATTGCATATATACTCTATTTATCGTATCTTTAGTATCTACTCTATTAATTACAAACTAGTCTCCTTGTCCATGAGCTCCACATGACATCTCACGTGATAAAAGAGAAGGCCTTGCAAATTGCTCATGTTAATCATCACGCAAAACATGGACGCGATCATGGAGGTTTTGGACACTGAGGAAGAGGATAGGTCCTATGACGTGGTAGACAAGGCTTTGGCAAATTCATTGCAGAGTGCTACACATGTCATCAACTTCAACATTTCAGTTGGGAATGTTCAAAACAAAAGAGAGAGGCCAATTATGTCGAGAATGACGAAGAAATGTTATAGATGGTCCACACAAATATAACTAAGGCAAATGAAGACATTATGTGGTTCCTTAACTCTGGATGCAACAATCACATGGGCGGACAAAGGAATATTTTTCAAATCTTGATGAAAATTACAAAGATTCAGTCAAGCTGAGCAATTATTTCAGTATGGTTGTAACTGGCAAAGTCGATGTTAGGATACATATAAATGTCAACACTTATAATGTTACTAACGTATTCTTTGTGCCAAATTTAAGGAAAAACTTACTTGGTATTGGTCAATTACAAGAAAAATGTCTTAGTATTCTTTTCCAACATGGCAAGTGCAAAGTATTTTTTCATCATGATAATGGCTTAATTATGGGAAATCCAAATATCTTTCATTTGTATGTTTCTATTACATGCCATATCTCCCCGTTCAACAATTGTCCCATTAAGAATCTCACTTTTTCTATCTTTAAGACTTTTAAAATTCACATTGAAAAAGAAGATGACTCATTAATCATATGTCTGCGCACTGATTGTAGGGAAGAGTTTACCTCTCTAGCCTTCACCAATTTGTTCTTCGACATTGGTATCCGTACACAACTGACGACTACATACACTCTCCACAACAAAATGAGATTACAGAACGCAAGAACAAGGCCGCTATGAACATGGTTCGAAGCATGCTCTCGGAGAAGAAGATGCCTAAAACTTTTTTGGGCTAAAGTTGCCACCTAGTCTTGTTCACATTTTAAATTAGAGTCCCATGTTAGTAGCGAGAAATAAAACAACGGAAAAAGCCTGGAGTGGAGTCAAGCCTTCAATTGAGTATTTTAGAGATTTTCTATGTTTATTTCATGTTCATGTATTTGATGCTACATGTACCAAGCTCGATGATAAAATTTGACGATGTGTTTTGTTGGGGTGAGTGAAGTATCAAAAGCTTACAAACTTTATGATCTCATTTCACAAAAGATCATCAACACATGGAATGCTGTCTTTGATGAAGATAAAGGTTGGGATTGGGACAATAAATATGTCGAAGCTATCTTATGTGATTTAGATTGGGGCGACCAAGATATGCATGGTAATGTACATGACATACACGAGATTGTAGAAGCAAAGCATCAAGTACGCCATGGTGCTGAAACTCCAGAACCTGATTTTATTACATCAGAAGAGGATATTATTTCCTCTTATTTTATGACAGCAAAAAATACTTCTAGTCCTATTCAAAGATGTAGAAGACCACCCCTCTGGATGGCAAATTCCAAATTATGAAACTAGCAGAGGATTTTTTGAAGATAGTCCAGAAGCTAATTTGGATATGTTTGCAATTGGTGAAATGATCCCAAACACCTTGTTGCTGCTGTACAAATTCCAAAATGATGGAAAGGCATGGATGAGGAGATGACAAAAATAAACAAAATTGGCAAATCATGACAAACCATATGCTATTTAATATGTTAATGGTCCTAAATGGATTAAAGTAAACACTTGTCTAACAAAGTCTTACACTAGGAGAGTCAAATGTGACCTCATTGGCTTTTTTGAAGGTGAAATATCTTGTTCAAAATATTTTTGAATGTATAATTTTTTAAAGGTAAAAAAAAAAACAAGTAAGTTTTTTATATAATTTATTAAAATAAAAATAAAATTTATTCTATTAATTGTATATGTGATTTCACAAAAAAATATTAAAGAAAAAGGAAAATGAGGTGAGGTGATAGCCGTTCACTTGCAAATATTTACCATCCAAAATCCGGGACTTTGGCGCGAATGTGAGTTCGTGACAATACACAAAAAAAAGGGTTTTAGAGCACTTCAGTGTCTGGCCTCATCCAAAATCCCTAAAACCCCACACACTCTCACTTTCAAATGGTTCCAACTGCAACCCTATGAAACCCTTTCACCTCCATTTCCAGAACCCCAACCTTCTCCTCTGCCCTTCCCCTTCCCCTTCCCCTTCCCCTTCCATGGCATTCTCCACCGCGCTCCGCGTCCTCCGCCTCTCCCCCTTCCTTCAGCCCTCGCGCCTCCGCCTCTCCCCATCCCACCCTCGTCTCCTCTCCCCATTCCAACATCGTCTAATATCCGCCCGCGCCTCGCGCCGTCCGGCGGCGGCGGCCAGGGCCGTTAGGCGCAGCGACGGGAATGGCAGTGTGACGGCCACAACGGAAAGCGGTAACAGTAGTGAGGGAAGGGTCGTGCCCACGGAACTTCACAAAGAGGCCACGGAGGCTTACATGGCGTATGCTATGTCGGTACTTCTCGGTCGGGCATTGCCGGATGTTCGCGACGGCTTGAAGCCCGTGCACCGAAGGATTCTGTTAGTTCTCGGTTCTATGTTTTTTTTTTTTGTATTTTTTTTTGTTTTCGTTGTCTTCATTGAAGCGTTTGTGGTTTAGGGTCTGTCTGGACTAAAGAGAAAAAAGGGAAATTAGCTTCTCACCAAGTTAAAATTTTGTCCTTAAAAAGCTAATGTAGCTTCTCCATTTTTTATTTTTGTTCATGTAAACTAATTTTAGTTTGAGATTTTTTTTTTCATATCTTTCTCTTCTAGTAGTCCTTATATCGTCCGAAATTTCAAATTAGTTCCTTTTAGGTTTCACTTGTTCGTTTTTTTCTCTTGTTTTATGAATTAGGGGGGAAAATTTCAGAATTTATTTGTTTTTGGGTTTCGGTGTTTTTCTTTTGAAGCGTTTGTAGTTTATTAGTCGAGGGTTACTGGAGAATTTGAAATTTGTTTATTTGATGTTTGGTTGTTTGATTTTTCTCTTAATTTATAAAATAAAGGGGGAATTTCAAAATTTATTTATTTTTGGCCTTCTGTCTTTTGAAGTGTGTTCGTGGGTTGATAGTCGAAGGATGCTGGATAATTTGAAATTGGTTCATTTTAGGTTTTGCTTGTTTAATTTGTTAATATTATATTTAAACTAACTCGTATAAGAGTCTAAGTATAGATCATTTTCAATAAATTAATCTGTGTCCATCGGTTCAAATGTCTAATTTGGCTAGAGGTAATAATTTAATTCTCCTGCTAACAAAAACTAAGTTTTTAATCGGACATGTTTGTGATGTTGTCAGAAACATGTTTGACTGACATTGGTGACACTTCGTACTTCAGAATTTTACGAGTTTTCTTTTAATCTTTTAACTTCCAAAATTTTCTTTCCCTCCCCTTATGTATGAGAACTTTGTTGTAACTGCTTTTTTTTAATACCAATGGATAAATAACCAGAAGTAATTTAGTTTTTTGTGGGGGAAGATACCGACTTAGAATGCATTTCTGCCTGTATTCCTCGTGTCTCTGATGGATTGTGTTTGTAGTTCGGTATTAAATTTGTCACTTGCATTAGTGTGTCACGGTTTGACTTTTGTCATATGGGAGGTTATTATGCTTTTACCAGGAGTATTTCTATTGTGTGACTTATTAGTTTACAATGTTAATGCAGTTCAAGATTTTAATACTTAATTGAAACAGGCCTTTGTCATTTGTAGTTAATTTTCTCAATCATAACATCTTTGCGTCTTTCCTTCATTGATTGTATCTGCATTTAATGTTGCATTGATTCATAGCCTATCCTCACTTTTCATTATGTGAAGTTTTTGAGATGGTCACTTATAGTTTCAAGTGTAGCAGTAACAAAGTCTAGTTTGTATTACAAATTGTCTAATTGTACTCTTCTGTCTTCACCAGGCTCTTTTAATATTAATTTTCTGAATTATGCCAGTTAAATATGAATAAGAAATAAAGATTCTAATTATGTTTATCTGAACACAATTTATGAAATTGAGTGAAATTTAGGAAATGTAATCCAAAGTAATTAAGGCTGATCTTGAATACACAAATTTGGGAGTGTGAATCATCCCACTATTTTAAAATTTTGAGTTGTTGAATTTTGACAATTGTAGTTGAGATTTGATTTCAATGTAATCTACTACTTTGAATTCAGATTTGCAATGCACGAGCTTGGCCTCTCATCCAAAAAACCGTTCAAGAAGTGTGCGAGAGTTGTTGGAGAGGTGAATATGTAGCCTTTGATGTTAAATTCTTAGCGTTGTTGAATAATGTAATATGTTTGTCTTGAAGCAGTTTTGGACTACTTATCAAATATCCATTGCTATTTTCTTTTTATTTAGTGTGGTGCTATATGATGCTGTTATTGTAGGTATTGGGAAAATTCCACCCTCATGGAGACACTGCTGTATATGATTCCTTGGTGCGAATGGCCCAGGTATACATTTACCTTTCATTTTCTTATTTGAGCTTCATAATTAATATATTGTTGCGTTTGGCCTAGTTGTGAAGAAAAAAACAATTCAATAATTAAGTAAGTTACAATCAATTGTTGTTATAATCATTTATTTGAATCTTTTTTCTTTTGTTTCAAAAAATAAAAAAAGGTGATTTAATATAAATGATTAAATCTACAGTGTTCAGATTGTTTAAAAGTGTTGAGAATGGGAGAAACCAAGAAGGCATGTGATAAATTCAATATGTTAAGACCACTAAGGAGCTTTTGATTTGTATGGAAGGAAACAATTATAAAATTTTCAGTTACCATATTTTTGGCTAATAACATAAATAGAAAATTAATCTAATTAATCCTAATCTCATCAATTGATTCTTATATCATCAGTTACTATATGTATAGGATTCTACAAGATTCTAAACAAAAAGAACTTATTTTTTTTGTAAAATTACAGTAAAGGGTAGGCATTATGGAGTTATTTGTAAAACTTAGTTCTGTACTTAAAAAATACATTTTGAAGATACAATGAGAAAACAAAAGATAAACAGAAATACTGGCAACATACTCTCTCACGTTCTCTTTTAACACATCCTATACTAATGGCTGAAATTTATTGGAAAACATTTAGTTTTTACCATTTAATGACTCTCCTAATTTTGTAGTTTCCAATAACTTCTTACCAATAGTGAAGTGTGTGTTAGAGAGAGTGTATTGCCAGCTCTTTGCATGTGATAAAAAACCTTGTTCTGCAGAAAAAAAGATTTTATTTTTGTAACATATTTTTTTGGTACACATTACGTTGATAATTTTTCCTAACATCAGATTTTTTAAAATTTATTCTACAAAATCTGTTTCTTCCCCTGAAATGGATCCATCTGAACACGCTAATATATTCTGGGCTGTTGATTGTTTTCTGTGGTATCAGTTAAGGTGTTCGACACTGATTACTTATGGTAATTAAGTATTTTTCCCTTTTAAAAGTTCTCTTAGAAAGTTGCAGAAAAGAAAATATTTTCCCAATATAGGCAATACCTGTTTCTTTAAAAACATACTATCTTATGTGGATCAAATATATTTTTAACCATGTAAATTTGATAAAATATGGTTTATTCCTCCGCTTTTTTCTTTTATTTATGGTCCTTGTAAATTTTAGCTTTTTTGAAAATCTTTGTTATCACTGGATGGTGATGTGACCATGGTAGTAAGTATTGCATGATTCACGTTTTGTATCACACGGTATGATACAAGTTGCAACCCCAATGATTCAATACATTGGAAAACTTGTTTGTGATACCAAATTGGGGTTGTATTGTTTGTATTGATCTCGGACTTGCATGAATCGCTATTCTGACAAGAATCACAGCCTAAATTGTTGGTGAAACCAAATTTTGGTCTCACTTCGAAATGGGTTTGGTCGGATGACCAGGTTTCAGAAAACCCTAATCTGGTTTATTTTATTGTGAATTCAGCACGATGAGATACATACTTGTTTGTGCTTTTCCCTCCAACTAGTTCTTGCTCTTCCTTACTTCAATGGCCATGAATGGGGTTTCCCTAAGCTACAATGTAGGATCTTCTAGGAAAGCAAAGGCTGCCTCTACTTGGCTCTGATGACTTTATTTTGCATTTTCCTCACTTTTAGGCTCAGCCACAATCTCTCTTCCCAACTACACCCGTCATCCTTGTTGGTGCCCCCTTAAATGTTCCTTTCTATATGATCATTGCCCTTCTTTTGTTCAAAACATTATATTTGGATCTAGTTTGGAAGTTTATAGGGTTGGGTCATATTTATCAATCTGCTTCAGATGCTTTATTAGCTGAGGAACATTAATGAAGGGCTTTCAAATTTTATAGCTATCAACTATCAAAATCTAAAACAAGTGGATAAAGCAATAAATAATGTTTTTATTTTGATTAAATCATTGGTGCTCTTTTTATTGTGTATCACCGGTTAAAGGTTTTGCCCTTTTGAATGAGTGCAACTTCTAATAGTTATTATTTAGGTTTAATTAGTAATTTGGTCCCTATAATTAGACCTTTGATTCATTTAGGCCCTTATATTTGTTTTTGACTCATTTGAGTCCTACTTTTGTAGAAAGACTCAATGTGACCCCTTTTTTAAGTTGATGTTAACGTCATTTGGAAGTGTTACATGTCAAAATCTAGGTTTGCTATGTGTCAAAATTGGAGTTTTCTTCTACCTTGGAACTCCTCTGCTTTGTACACGTGGCACATTCCAAGTCGAAGATGATCCAAACTTTTAGACATGGCAAACCTATATTTTGACACATAGCACTACCAAATTACTTTAATGCCAATTTTACTGAAGGGGTAACATTGAGTCTTTTTACAAAAAATGAAATTCAATTGGGTCTTTTTTAATAAATAGGGTCTCAATTGCGTAAAAAAAGTATAGGGACCATAATGAATCAAATACCTAAATATAGGGACCAAATTATTAGTTAAACCTTATTATTTATTATTTTTCTAGAGTGTGAGATGGATTAGATCCTGTGGTCCGAGTTTTTCTTGTATAATTATGACCTTTACTTTTTTGAGATTGTAGTTAATTTTTAGGAAGTTAATGTTGTTGAATGTTTGTGTCATGGAGGAATGGTGTGGAAAATTTTTGCCCAGTTTAGGCAATATGTGAAGGGGCCCACTATGGCAGACGCCATAAGCTGCAATGGCTAGTTGGGGTGGCAGATATTTGGCCCTCTGCCATTATTGATAACAGTTGATTACATTTCCATTGCATCAGATTCAGATGCTCAATTGAGGACTTCATATCTATTTACTAAAATATGTCTCTAAAATGTTTGTTTAGGTGCATTAGTTTAATTATAATAAATAAGCGCAGCATCCTTGTTATTTTACTTTTTTTTGATAATGTTGAATAAGGAAGTAATTGTGCCTGAGACTTTGTCATGGTATTTTAGCGTTACAAGCTTTCTTGATCACTATCTGTATGTATTTTAACTAAATGGGAAATGATGAAGTTCCTTTCACTAAAAATGCTATTTCCCATTTGTCCCTTTTGAAGGAACCATATATATTATTATTTTATGTAGTTTATTTTTGGATTTAATTTGCAATTGTTATTTTGAAGTGTTGTATTCCATTTTAAAGTCTTTATTTACTCTTTTTTCCTGTTGTCATAATGTATATGCTTTTCAATTTCCTTCAGGATTTTTCCTTACGCAGTCCTTTGATCCAAGGTCATGGAAATTTTGGGTCAATTGATGCTGATCCGCCTGCTGCCATGCGTTATACAGAGTGCAGACTGGATGTAGGTTTTCACATCTGATTTAATATTTTTAATCCAAACTCTGTCCAATTATAACACTTTTGCTTTTATATCTGAAAGTGTCGATGCAATTAATTCTCCAATCAATATATGCTGGTTTAACACTAGATTTTAGTCATGCGAGAAGAGAGGTAATTTGAAACCCATATCTTTTGTAATCTTTAGTAATTTAACAATTCAAACATATATAACAATTACACTATGTTTGGAAAAGAAGAAATTATTTTTCAAGGAAATTAAAATACACTAGATTTTAACCGCTTTTTGTTTGGATACGAAAATTGAACTTAGTGAATATTAATTTTATTGTGTGAATAGAGGAATTCAATTATTACCAAATACAAAAGTTATCTTAATTGTCTTTGTTGTATCCAAAGTTTTAACATTTTGTTAATAGAGGGACCAAATAAAGTAAAATGAGTTAATAATAGGATTGAAAAGGTAAATAAGTCTAAACAATATTTAATAATTCAGAAAAAGGTCACTCAATATTTTTCTGTGGATGTCAGCAGTATTTTTCAACCAAAATCTGCCAAGATTTTTTAGCTGTCATTGCCAAAAGGGTTTTTTATTGATTAGCATGAATTTCTTAATTAACAGCGATGAGACTATTTTCCATTGCTGGTTGGGGTTATTTTTTTTGACTAATGTTGGTTGAAAAGTTTCCCGACTTAACATTGGTTGAAAAAGAGTACTAGTTAAGGTTGGTCAAAAGTTTGCCATGTCGATGTCAGAAAAGAAATCTTGATCAACTTTGGCCTAGTTACAAGACTAGTGATTTCGATCCAAAAAAAATCTTGTAGATGTTGTCCAAAAAATGACAGGTAAATTACGCTAAACCTCCTAAGGATTTCTCAAATTACATTGAACACCTCAACTTTTCTTAAAATTCTACACAAACGTCCCATTTGTTTTAAAAGATTAAGTTGACCTCCTTTTTATGTTACGCATACCTTTTTAAGTTTTAAAAGCATTAGATATGCCCCCTCTTAAGTAGAAAAATTTCACATGTCTTTCCTTTTTACATAAATATGCACCTTCTTTTAAGGAAGCTCACTATAATAATGAAATTGAAGAAAGCCTGATGGGGTCTTTATCTAATGTACTAAGAATAACCTTGATAGAGGTTGAGACTAAGGTGATGATTCTCTAGCCTCAACCAAGCCAAGGAAACCGTGACTAAGGCTAAACAAAGAGATGTAAGGAGCTTATGCTCATCTTTTTATATTTTCCTACTTTTAAATGCATAACGCTATGTGCTCAATAATACACATCAAGGATTCAACCTATGCCTCTCTCTCTTTTATTTCAACATGGTATCTATAGTTAGGTTTAATCTTTGCCTATCTAGTAAACCCAATTCTTTTGGTACTAATTTGTTTTTTTCATTGTTATTAATTTTTTTCCAGTAAGTGTTTTTCTATAATTGCAAAGGTGGCTTTTGTTCGCTTATTCATAGCCATGACTGTTCTTCAATGTTGATCTCTTTATCAACTGGATGTCTACAATGCTTTTCTTATTAGTGATATGCTGAAAGAAATGTATAAGAAGCAACCTTTAGGTTTTGTTGCTCAAGGGATTTGGATATGTATATCGTCTCTACTAATCTTTATATGTCGTTAAGCAATCTTCTAGAGCTTTGACAATATTTTGTCATCACTTAAGGGATGAATGTATCTATCTAGTAGATGTTGATGACGTTGTACTTAGAGGTAGTGATCACTATGACATCTCACAAGTAAAACAACACCTTTGTCATCACTTTCAAACCACAGACGTTGGCAAACTCATTTTGGAGATTGAGCACAATCCAACAATGGAATTGTTATTTCTCAAAGTATGCCGAACTCTTACATAATTATGGGGAGCCACTATCAGATTTCTAGAAGTATAGAAGATTAGTTGAAAAATTGAACTATCTTATAACTACTAGCTGTGACATTACTTTTGTAGTTAGAATGGTGAGTCAATTTCTTAATTCTCCATGGGCAGATGATTGGAATGCTATCACTTGTATATTGAAGTTCATTAAAGGTTTTGTTGCAAAAGGGTTTGTTATATGGACACAATAATCATACTAGAGTTGTATGTTATTTAGATGTTGATTGGGTAGACTCTTCTTCTGATAGGAGATCTACTTTTGAATATGGTGTCTTCATTGGTGATAATTTGATCTCTTGAAAGAGCAAGAAACAAAATGTTGTAGCAAGATCTGGTGTGAAAGAAGAATATAGAGCTATGGCCTCAACTACTTATGAGCTTAAGTCATTACTTAAAGAATTGAAATTTCGAGAGGTCACTCAAATGACACTTATATGTGAATATAAAGTTGGTCTTCATATTATCTCAAATCTTCTCTTTCATGAAAGAGTCAAACATATTGACGTTGATTGTCATTTTATTTGAGAAAAAAATTGTATTTGAAGAAATCAAGATTGAGTGTGTTAACTGTAGTGATCAACTAGCATATGTGTTTACTAAATCATGAGGACCTAGAATTGATTATATTTATAACAAGTTTGATACATACGATATAAATGCTCTAGCTTGAAAGGGAGTGTTAGATGTAATAGGCTTATGTTCATCTCTTTAGCTTTTTCTATTTATAAATGTATAACTCTTATGTGCTATCTTCAGTTACTGTTAAAATTTTAACAAATGATGATAATGAGTTCCTATTCAAAGAGAGTATCATTCATTTCCCTTTTCAATTTTTTATTTTTATGAGTGTATTGAAAATATTTTATAATTTGGTTTAGACGTAATTCAATACCAGAAATCTGGCTTGTAAAGTGTGGTTTGTTACCCATTTATATACTCCTTTTAGGCTTTATCTCAAGTGGATGAGAGATTTGGATTCTTTCCCATACACCACTCATGTTAGGCATTATTTAGCTAGTTATATGTATATGAACATGGCAGGTCACCATTGCTAGTGAATTTAGGATAACATCTGATACCATGTTACAATTCATAAGAGAAAATGAGAAGAGACTTTTTGGGAGAAAAGTATTATATCATTAGTTATTTTGAATCTGTTACATCAATGAGCTTTATAGCTACTCTTTGAGTGCTGACAGAGAAGTATTAGCTTTATACCAGAAATCTGGCTTGTAAAGTGAGGGTTGTTACCCATTTATATACTCTTTTAAGGCTTTATCTCCACCAGATATGAGATTTGGATTCTTCCCAGTGCACTACTCATGTCAAGCATTATTCGGCATAATAATATGGCTGGTGACCATTGTTGATGAATCTGGGATAACATTTGATACCATGTTACAGTTCATACAAGGAAAGGGGAAGAGAATTTCTTAGAGTATCATTAATTATTTTGAATCTTTTACATCAATGAGCTTTATAGCTACTCTTAGAGAGTTCTGAGAGAGAAGTATAAAGCTTTGTAGCTTTATCCCAGAAATCTGGTTTGTAGTATACACTCCTTTTATGTTTTATCTCTAGCAAATGTGAGATTTGGATTCTTCCTTTCACACCACTCATGTCAAGCATTATTTGGCGTGGTATATGGGTAATAACATGGCAGGTAACCATTGTTAATGAATCTAGGATAACATCTGATACCATGTTACATTTCATAAGAGAAAAGAAGAAATTTTTTGAGAAAAGTCTGAAATCATTAATTATTTTTGTTGGAATTCCCACATTAATGAGAAATAAGACCGATTTACAGTATATAAGTAGTGATTGCAAACCTTATCTTATAATCCGGTTTTGTAAGGTTGAGTTAAGTATATAAGTCCACTTCTCAACACTTTTGAATTTGTTACATCAGTGAGCTTTATAGCTACTCTTAGAGTGCTGAGCAAGCAATTGAAAACAGTTAGTGACAACTGTCTATTTGTAGCTGTCACTAAAACCGAATACTCATCAATTGAACATTTCTATCGGGGGCTTTTGACGTGCTCTGTTAATACTATTTTAGTTATTAATTAAATTTGGGGTTAATATATCAGTATGATGTTTGATTTGATCTAACGGTGTTGGATTATTTTTTCTGATGTTAATTGATTTGAAAATTGGAAGATATTTTGAAGGATGTTACTTTATTCTTGTTCTGAATTTTCAGGATCTGACTGAAGCATTGCTGTTGGCAGATCTAGAGCAAGATACAGTTTGTCACTGCTGTTCTTTGGACTGTGATTTCTGTTTTTTATTTTTTTTGATTTTTTATAATTATTTAACATCCCTAATTGAAGTGCATTTTATGTCTTTATGTTCCCGATTGCAGGTTGATTTTGTTCCAAATTTTGATAATTCCCAAAAAGAACCATCACTTCTACCAGCTCGCCTTCCAACTTTATTGTTGAATGGTTCTTCTGGCATTGCGGTGATTTTGGGTTTCCTTTCAAATGCTTGAAACATATCTGTGTTTTCTTGACAAATCAAGTATCTACTCATGTGGATCTGTCCATCTTTTATCTTCATCAGGTTGGCATGGCAACTAATATTCCTCCTCATAATCTTGGGGAAGTTGTAGATGTCCTGTGTGTGTTGATACATAATCCAGAAGCTACTGTGAGTGCTAAATCTTTCTCTCTCTCTCTCTCTCAAATGGAATCTCTTAAGACAGGAAATACAAAGGTTGTACAACAGAACAGTGAGCTCAGTCCCAAGGGATTGATAATTTAAGAACAGATGTGTAACTGACTCTAAACTGGTTTTTACTAACCCAAAAGCTATGTGAGTTAGCTGCCTTTGATCTCTGAATTTGCAGCCACCATTACCATTAATCTTCTTTGGTACTGCTGTCCAGACAAAGCTTATTGATCCCTAAGCGAGCTTTGGTTTTGCGAATAAATTTATCAATGATGAACTGTGAGGGGGCAATAGAAACAGCAAGGATGATAGTTTTGCCAAAACACTCCAAAAATGATAAACCATTTTCCCTCCATACAACCAAATCCCGCATTGTTGAAGGGGAGAAAAAGTAATAGGGGATTTTAGCTTCCTCATTTCCCCTCCCTTCTAATGCATTGTTTGTTTTAGGTTATTCACTATTCGTGGGTTCTGTAGGGATTGATTTGCGATTTGTGAGAATTGTGTATTTGATTTTTGGTGATTTGTGACGAGTTGTAGGGAAAGTTTTGAAAGAGTAAATGGAGCATGAAATGAGGAGATAGTGATAGATATATGGGGATTGTGTGATAAATTACTAACCCTTGTATCTAATATTTTATTTTTAAAATAACTATTTATTGTATTTTTCTATAATTTTTTATAATTATTATGGACAATGAATACATGATTTTTTTGAATAAATAATATTTTGTAAGATTTTTTTTTTATATTTTCTCAACTAAGTTTCTTAACCAGAAAATGTTTATATTTTAAAAATACATCCAATGACAATTTTGACATTATACTAAAAAACCCTGCAAACCTTCATTAATTGAATCAAATGAATAACCCATATCAAGAAACTTTCTACTCAAATGTACTATTTTCCATTAAACCAATGCACCTCGATTTTCATTCACTTTCTATCCGAATAACTCCAAATCAACCCAAAACCAAAGAACATAAATTTTGACCTAAACTGGTAAATTTTAAAAATTCGTTCCCTTGTCCTTCAGTTTGAACTAAACACACTGCATGAGTATACTTGCTTCAAAGGTATTTGCCTATTGTTTATTTCTTACACTGAAGTTGTCGTCAGTTAAAATTTTTACAGTGTATAAAAATTTTCCATGAAATTGGTGTGAAACATGCATGCAACAAATAGTGGATCTCAATTTTTTTTTGTAGTCACCTTGTTAGTGAAAGCTATTATGAGATTTCAGTATCATTTGTGAGTACATCAGTGCAAGACAAAACTGACACTTGAGAGAACAGAAATAGCCCCGGAGTTTTGAGGGGCCTTGTATCTCTCCTTCCAATTCCTTGGAAATTCTGTCTTCATATACTTCGTCCATAAGTAATAAATTTCTCAAAAACAGTGGAGGACAAATATTTTCTTTGTTTTGTGAATTTAATATTCAACTCCCTTTTTCCTTCTTTAATGTCAATGCTGGATTAATTTTGGTGTGTTGTAGTTGCAAGAATTGCTTGAATACATGCCTGGACCTGATTTTCCAACAGGAGGGCTGATTATGGGAAATCTTGGGTAAGTGTAACATTTTTACTATTATTAATATTTTTTTCCATTGTTGACTGGCCATTTTCCGTTGTATACCTGAAAACATTGACAATGGCAGTTTAATTTTGAATTGTTTACTCACAGAGAAAAGCTATCAACAAACTTTTCTATTGGCTGAAAATTTGTTGGATATCACAAGAGATGTGGGTCCCACTCCATAGTTAATGATTTTATAGTTGTAAATATATTTTAGCCAATAAGAGTGTATTATATATATATTGTGTTGCTAGCTTTCCTCTTTGTATTATATATATTGTGTTGCTGTATCATTAGTTAATTTTATCAAATTTTCCTATAATGTTTATTTTTCTTCTCTTTTACTTTTTTTTTTTCTGAATTTGTTGTACTATGTGATTTTTGGTTTGATATATTCTCTTTATTCATAAGGATCTTAGAGGCATATCGTACTGGTCGAGGACGCGTTGTTATCAGAGGGAAAACTGATATTGAATTACTTGATTCTAAGACTAAACGGACTGCAATAATCATAAAAGAGGTGACACTCTAGATTTTACTAGATTTGACATTAGAAAATTTGATATACTTGCTTTATTTTCTGTGGAAAATTGAATACTGATTTTATTTTATGATTGGATTAGATTCCTTACCAGACCAACAAAGCAAGTTTAGTTGAGAAGATTGCTGAACTTGTAGAAAACAAGGTATTACTGTGTTCTAGAAAAAGATTTTCTCAAAAATACTATAACGTCAATATAACTTTATCTTCTTGAAGTTGCATGCTTGTATACTTTTGTGATAGTTAATAATATATTGAGAGATGGAGGAGTGGTGATTATGGGGGTGTTTGGAAACTTCTTTAGAAGTAGACATTTGGATGGTGTTAGGTTAGTTTTTTAATTTAGGTTTGTGCTACAACTTAAAAGTTTTGAAAATTTTCTGGTCCATATGAACAATATCTCTTCTGTTTTTGTCATTGTCTCATTCTCCGTTTTTAAGATCATAGTGGTGGTTATTGGATAGGCTATGACATTTCTGGGTAGCATTAATGATTGTAGTGTTCAAGAAGCATAACATGTTTTTTGAATTTAAATAAATATGAAAACAGGTTATATAAAAATTGTTTTAAACAGTTTAACTAAACTGATGTTTACTCTTTCATTTATGGAAATAAGGATCATTGAAGACACTTTTCCATAAATTAGGGACCAAAAGGTGATGAATTTTTTGAGGGACTAAAAGTCAACATTTTCCTATTTGTAAGGACTAGAAATACAGTCAACCCATGTGAAAAATTGTATTTTTTTGCTGCTGTTGATTTCTATTGAGTAAAAGAAATAGAATTTTTGTGAATGTATTTTCCACAATCCTGTGAACTATATGCAAGAGTGTTACAAGTATTGTCAATGTCATAATTAACATCAGAACAGTGTAGGGTATCACAACTTCCCAAGATGCATTGAAATATCATTCTAAATATCTAGGCCATTTGGTGTAATAAATATTTAAGACACTCTTATCTCCTAGCATAATTGTATTTCTGACAATTTCTGACTTCTGCTGCTATACTATCATTTGAAGCTTTTAACCTAGTTATGCTTTTAGTGTTTTTCTTATGTAATTTGTTTGAAAAGTGATTCTGTTGTTGATAATGACTTACCTATGGGAACAGGATTTGGTTGGTTGAATATTATAATGTTTTATGTTGAATTATTCATGTGTATACAACACACACAAAATTGGACAAGCAAAAAGCTTTTAAGTTGTTGCTCATACTTACATCTTGTGAATTTATATGCAAGCATATGTTACTTTGAGCTCAGGTTTGATTTTTTATTTTATGTATCCACTTATGAAGTATTTTTTTATTCTAAATTAACATTTTTTTTAACTTGCATGCTGCATCTAGCATGCGTATTCTGTAACCTAATTTTGTTATTTGTTAACAGAGTCTAGATGGTATAAGTGATATTCGGGATGAGAGTGATCGATCTGGAATGCGTATTGTCATTGAGGTAGAATACATAAATATGGCTCTACTCCTCTGTTATCTTACTGAATAGGCACATACAAAAACAGAGAAAAATAAGAAAAGGAGAAGAGACTGTTGAGTGGGTCACTAAAATGAATCTCTGTCACTGCAGCTGAAGCGGGGATCAGATCCATCCATTGTTCTGAATAATCTTTATCGCTTAACATCTCTGCAATCTACGTTTAGCTGTAATATGGTGGGGTAAGTTGTTTGTAGTTTACACTATTACACATGTTTTAAAATAGTGAATATATTGTTTGAAATGATACTCTCTCCTGGTGACACTTCGGATGCTTTGATGGATCTCTATAAGATTTGTATTGTGATAGATAATATATTTTAGAAATATTTTGGTAACACTTCTATTTTTGGGTTGGATATTTGTGGGTCGAAATTTGTTAGAGGTCAAACAGAGAAAAGTAAAATAAATTTTCGAATCTAATTGAATTGAGAAGAGTTACAATGTGACAGAAAACAATATTTATACAAAGGGAAACCTAAATAGCTTATAACTGATCACTAACTACTAAAGCTTAACAAGAAGGAACTTAAACTAGCTTGGGCCAGCTATCACTTTGACAGCTATCCCCCCTCTCCCCAAGCTCAAGCTGGGGTAATCGGTTGAAGCAGCATCACTGTGAACTTGCACTGAAGATGCAGGAACTGTACTGAAGATAAGGGCTTGGTTTTCTGCAATGATCGCATCATGACTGTTTTCCTCTATGATCTTGCGAAGTATTTTTGCATAATCTTCCTCTTTTATTCTTCCCTTCTAACCTTAGAAATGGCGTCTCTAAATACTTCCACCTTATTTCATGAACTACATATTTATTTTCATGAGTGCATTGTTTTCACATGAATATAACTTTTTATATTTTTATAAGACAATCATTACTTACACGACAGTATAACGTTTTTGAAAGTGTTAATACACAGTTGATAAGCGCCCCACTCAGTGGAGTATTTATGTGCTTGGTTCTTCCTGTTCAATATCTAGCTTTTGAGAGTGAGTTTTCCGAGTGCTTATCAATTAGTAATAGAGCTGGTTGTCAGTATCTTGAAAAGGAATACTGATGAGGGGTTCTGACTGGTGGAGAGTTTTTACCTGCAAGAGAGTTAAGTGAAGTGTTATAGAGCGAAAACCTCTGAACACCAACTTTTAGGCGATGCTATGATTGGAAGTGGGGTATTATCTGGTGCCTAAGTTCCAAATGGAGTTGTATGGAATGCTTGGTGGGGTATGTAAATGTTTGGTTCTCGCTGCTTAATAGCTATCTTGCTTTTGAGGGTGGGTTCTGCAAATGCCTGAGTGCTTATCAATTATTTATTAACAAATTCTAAAGAACAATACTGTCACCTAATTACAAACTATAAAAATATATATTTGTGTGAATCGATTGCTCTAAGATTAGAGAGGGTGAGTGTCATTTATCTAGATTTCAAAGGAGGCGAATGCAATTTTTTTCAATGTTGGTATCTCATTGTTGGAGTATAGGGCACTCTAATATTCATTAACATCAATATTAGCAGAGAGATATTTACCAAATGCATATGGTTGATTCTTGTTCTATAATATGAATTCAATCAATTTTTGGTCATCTTATTATTTTGTTCTTTTTGATGTTTCTCTAATTTATTTTTTACTCTTTATAAGCTTCACGTCTTAAACGTACTTTATTGCCTGATTTCTTTGAAGCATTCTAAATGGACAACCTAAACAAATGGGGCTGAAGGAATTACTCCAGGTAAGTCCTTACTGTCCCAAGAACTCTATGGTGTTCACGTCATCTCTTGAAATGTTCTTTTGAAAGATGTTCTTGATTTCTATCAAGCATAACATTGGTTTTCTTGTTAAGAACTTGTTGATATTCTTCAATATATTTCTTGTCCCTAGAAAACACAAACTTATGTCCTTGTACAGATTCAGAAGAAATGTGTTGAACTAGTACGTTTGACCCAAATTAGCATAACTAATACACCTTTATTTTTTAAATAAAAATAGATTCATTGTTACTACATTATATTATTAAATTTTCAAACTGTCTGTTAAGTTTTTAAACTTAATTTCATCTTGTTCCTTTTATTATGATTAATGTTCCTTTTTGAACCCATTAAACCAAATTCTGGTCTTTCTCCGAAATGGCTCCCTTCTATGACCTGGTTTGGGAAAACCCTAATCTGGTTTCTTTTATTGTGTGAACTGAGCAGGAAGAGATGCATACTAGTTTGTGCTTTTAACTGCAACTAGTTCGTCCTCTTCCTTACTTCGATGGCCATGAATGGTATCCTTTAGCTACAACATAGGATCTTCTATGAAAGCAAAGGCTACCTCTACTTTGCTCTAATGAATTTATTTTGCATTTTGAATCTGTAATGTTTTTTTTTAACTGAATATAATTTCAATTTTTAAAATTAGTATATTCATAATTCATGTCTTTTTGTCAATTTCTGTCCACATAAAACTCTCGAGTCTTTATTTTCTACACCAATAGGATCTAAGTGCATTGTGGAGTAAAATATGTTCAAAAGGTTTAGCATAGTTATTCAAACTGGACTGGACTGCCCAGTGTAACTTGTCAGATTCGGAAATGTGTGATGGCTGGTCTGTTAACTAACAAAACCAGGAGGATTTGAGAACTGGTATGAATAGGTGAAACTGGCACATAACTGGCCAAAACTAGTTTGAACTGGTGTTTTATCTTTTATTTTTTCAATTTTTGAAATTATTTTGAAATAATTTATAACTAAATAAACTAACATATTTAATAAAAATAACAAATATGTGTAAATTATTTATTATTTAAAAACTATCAATTTTCTCGTTTTTATAATTTTTTATATCTTCATTCGTTATAATTTTATATTGTATTGGTTTATCATTTTATTTTAGTTTATAACATTTAAATTTAATTATTATGATATGTTAGATTTGAGCATTTATACACACTTTGATTCTTTTGATCTTGTAAAATGATATTTTTTTAGATTTTAGGGATATAAATTAGCTTAAATCTACCTTTCAGGCATTCTTAGACTTCAGATGCTCTGTTGTTGAGAGACGTGCATTGTTTAAGTTATCACAAGCACGAGGGAGAAAACATATTGTTGAGGTACGTTACAGATACAATAAGATATATTTGTGTATGCGTCTTTTAACATTTGCTTTAAGTGTACATTCATACATGTCCCCATGGTAGAGGTTGTTTTTATAACTTATTTGTGGTTTAGTTACTGTCAATGCAATAGTTGTGAAAACCAGTTCAAGAACAAAATTCTATTTTACCTCCCTGATGAAGCATGTTTTGTTTCTTATTTGTTTTGCTTTGCATACTCAACATTGTTAAAGTCTTTACTATCTGTGTTATATGGTTATGTCTTAGATTGTTAATTTTTTTTTGCTGGGTTAATTTTTCCCATTGTTTGGACATGTGCAAAGAAACTCATATAAAATGTGAACCCAACTATAGTTTTTTACCGAAGGATATTTAAAAATGTACACTTGTGGGCTGAAACTTAAAGTTTAATTTTAAGGGTTAAATATGTTTTTGGTCCCTTAACTTTCAGTAGATTTTGGAATTAATCCATTTTGAAAGTTTGGACCAATTTAGTCCTTCATCTTTCGAAATACGTGAATTTAGTCCTTTTAATCAAATTTTGTTAGGTTTATTTGATGTTTTGTACACATTTCAGGATTATATTTGAGTTGTTTATACGGTTTGATACATTTTTACTTTAATGTTAAGTTAAATATTATTATGAAATGCGTTTGAAATATCAAATAAACTTAACAAAATTTGATTAAAAAGACTAAATTCACGTATTTTGAAAGCTGATGGACTAAATTGGTTCAATGTTTTGAAATTGACTAATTCCAAAATTCACTGAAAGTTAAGGGACCAAAAACATATTTAACCCTAATTTTAATTAGGAGATAACATAAAAAAAAGAGGAAAAGTTAGTTACATTGAAGGAGAGAATAGATTATTTTCAGTTGTTTTTAATATGTTATAGGTGCATTGCTCTTACTTGCTTCTATTTCTATTAACTTACACTAATAGTACTATATCCCTTGTTAATAGAAACATCAAAGTGTTCTTATAATTTAAGTGAAAGAAACAAAGGAAAATAGTGTGGTTGAGGCAGAGACAATCACTACTCGTCCACTGTTATTTTCTATTTTGGACTCTGTAACTAACTTAGGAATTCTGTAACTTGCTCAGTTACTGACAGCTATATCTATTATCGTAGTCAGCTTCAGAAATGTAGTTATCCTGTCCTATGGTTAGGAGCACCTTTGTGCAGCTTCGTATAGCTCTCTGACTACCTTAGTAAAGGTGACTTTTGGAATCTCTCTCTCCGAAAGAAGTTTTTGTTTATGTCGTGTCTAGAGTGTATATATTAAGTGTATTTAGATTCTCTATAAATAGAGTATGCAATTCAGTGGTTTTACTGTATGTTTTAGCCAAAATAAACCCCTTTGTTACAAGAGATGGTAAAGAAAAAAAAATTGGATTTGGAAAATTGTATGCTCTAGGATCGAATGAAATCATGAGAATAATTAGTGTAATTTAGTTTCTTTTGTGGCTCTAAGCTTATGTTTGCACAAATTCAGGGTATTCTTATTGGGTTTGATAATCTGGATGAGGTGATTTGCATAATTCGTGAAGCATCGAGTAACTCAGCAGCAGCAGTTGGTTTGCGCAATGGTAAACTTTTAAACTTTTTTTATTTTTTATTTTTTGTGATTATATGCCCTGGCATTATATGAAGAAGAGGATGCTTATGCTTTCCCATAGCTTGATACCCTGTTGGAAACTTTTCATTTTGAATCCCTATCTTCTGAACATTGTTATTGAAATGAAATCCATGTAATTTTTGCTTGAAATTTGGTATCTTCAGCCATTTAATGTGGATAAGTAATATCCCTTTGCAGCATTCGGTCTCTCTGAGAAACAAGCTGAAGCTCTTTTGGACATAAGTCTTAGAAGATTGACCCTTCGTGAGGTTCTTATACTGAGTCCTATAACTACACTTGAATAACTGTTATGTTTCCTTACCAAGATTTCTATAAAGAATTAAATACATATTTGATAACAGCATAAGTAGAATTATAAGCTTTGTATGGTGCAGAGTGGAAACTTTCTGGCTGAAAGTAAATCTTTGATGGAACAAATTTCGAAGTTAGAGGAACTGTTGTCCAGCAGGAAAAATATACTGGAGGTATAGTTTCAGTTTGAATCTGTTTCACTTGTTCATAATGTACTTGAATTCTCTACTGCTTAGGGAAGAAATTAAAACTAAGCTGAAATAGAGCAGTTTATAAAAACTGAAAATGAATTTGTATTAGTTTTTGTTGTATAATATATAAAGGGTGCATAAATAAAAAAAAAATTATTTGTACTTATAAAAGAATGAGGGGTGCAAGTGCCCACCCTCATCTCTATGCAGATCCGTCACTGAATACACCTTAACTAACTAAGTAGTTTGCACAACAAATTACGCTTGTATCACCTATATGCTGGTATGGCAATGTATGAATTTATATTATAGCTGATGAAAAGGGCAGCCTGAGTTGTGGTAGTTACAGAGTATGACCATAATTTATGCAGTTGTAATATCTGAAAAAACCTTCGTGGGTTGCAAGGAATATTGTAGATGGTAATTTCGACCATATAGCCATTGGGAATCATCTGGATGCTGTGTTGATGGCAATTGATTAAAATACAAAGAAAGCTGCTAATGAATATTTTGGAGACAACAGTGGCAATGTTTTCATTAGAAAATGGTGTAGACATGCCTTGCGTGATGGTTGAATTGATTCTACCTGATCTCTAGAAATATGCTAGGTTGAATTGTACCTGACTGAGCGTGGATCTTAAGCCTATCTGAACTGTTTAGGGCAGACACATAATTGATCACCAGAGGGGCAGATCCGTGAAGAGAGGATGCTGGTGATCATGGCACCAAAATGGCATTATGAGCAGCTGGAAATGTGTGCCACTGAGGAATGCAGAGTACAAAAGAACTGCGTCTCTCAAGCTTTATCCTAAAAATTCTGGCTGCTGGTTGATTGTTGCATTTGAAGTCTGTTTATGGTTTTTGCTGGAAAAATTGTATGGAAGTAGTGAGGATGGGGTATGTCAAGAATGACAATGAAGCAGTAGTTGGGTGTAATTTTTTATTGCTAAAAACAGCACAATGACATATGTATTATGAAACCTTAAATTTTATATGCATAGATAAGTTTTTTGTGCATTATTAGAGATTTTTTGGGGCTGACCTGTGTGACCTCTATCTCGTATTTTTAGCTAATAGAACAAGAAGCAATTGAACTGAAGAATAAGTTTGCCAATCCAAGACGTTCAATGTTGGAGGACACTGATAATGGTCAACTTGAGGACATTGATGTTATTCCAAATGAAGATATGTTATTGGTATGTGTCACTTTTCTTCAATTAATAGGTATTGTTTGGACTCTTTTAATTTTATTTTCTTTTACTTTCAGGCACTTAGTGAAAAAGGTTATCTGAAACGGATGAAGCCAAGCACTTTTAACCTACAAAATCGTGGAACAGTTGGAAAATCTGTAGGAAAACTAAGAGTGAATGATTCAATGTCTGATTTTATCGTTTGTCGTGCACATGATCATGTCCTATATTTCAGGTTATTTTTTATACTCTTGAATCAAGTAGTGTCTGCCTATTTGAAAAATCCAAATATGCAATAAAATTGTAATTCACGTAACAAACACAAATTAAGTTTCAATTAATGATTGCAATTGAGTAATTTTATATGTAAAAATTGCAATTCTCCCAATTCTTCCAATTGGAGGCTTTAATTAGCGAAGTAAGACTTATAAAGTATTCACATAATTAAGTGTGCTTTGAAAATATCTTTTTAAAATGCTAAAATGAAAAAAAAAAAAAAATCTCAAATTTGATAGGTTCACAGACCAGCCAGTTGGTCCACTTTTTTGCAGGGCCTGAACAAGCTAGAATGACCTGTTTTGCGATGCTTCAAAATTTTTAGTGTGGGGTTAATACTGGGAAAGTGAGAAAGACTGTTGAATAAATCTCCTTTAATTGTTTAGTTTCAATATATTTGTACGCCTAGAAACTCAGTCAGCCATTTACGGAAAGTCTAATCCTTGGCATATTGCTGGAATACATGTTTCATTTCATTGTTAAACCATATACAATGAGGTTTGCTGTTACAGTGCAATTTTGAACTCTTCATTAATGGGTGAAATCGCATGTTGATCCATAAAAATGAGCTTGATCCATTCTGTATTAGCGGGGCTGTCAGCATGGAATTTCCTCAACATTAGTATTGGACTTGGAAAGAGTGTCAAAGCATGTTTTGATATTTGTTAGCATTTCTGTTAATATAATTATAAAAAAATGTATAGACATTACTTTTCATCATGATGTGTATAGAACGTGGAGTTTGTTTTAATTTGGTATTCACCTTTTTCTAGAGGATATTGCAGCTGATCTAGTTAATTTGAATATGCCATGGCTTGTGAAAATTTTCAGTGATAAGGGAACAGTATACTCAGCTCGTGCTTACAAAATTCCTGAATGTAGCCGAACTGCTGCTGGCACTCCTCTTGTTCATGTATCTCTTTGTCCTTTCTCTTTCTCTACTCATACTTATACTTGCCGGATAACGGGAACAAAGATAATATGAATGAGCTGTCTTCACTTTAACAAAGATAATATGAACAAAGATACTTGCCGGATAATTGTTGAAAGGATTAGTGACAAAATAAGTTTGGGAGGGGTAGTACCACTCTGGTACTGTGTCGAGAAGAGAAAAATCAAGAAGGAATATAGCGAACTGTTTTGGGTACACCTTGAATATTCTTATTTATAATGGAGAAGAATACAATAATAAGGAACAAAATCAATATCTAATAATAGAAAATATATGGTAAGATATGTCCCTATCTATCAAATCATGTCATGTCTTAATTCATATCTTACATAATAAAATCATATCTCTAACAATATTCACATATCGTCTTTTGAAAAATGTATTGGAACATTAAAAGAAAGTATTCAAATGAATTGCTAATTACAACTTATTTTTCATGTTAGATATCTTATGAGATTACTCTATCTACAGATAACTTTTCTTTTTGGTGAGGGTGACAACTTAGAAAAGAGCAGTAAAATGATTTAGAGGTAAATTTTGGAAAATGTTAGAAAGCTTAATGGATAAGATTCAGAGAAAATGCAAGAGAACGGTAGAAAGGAAAAGTGACTTCTTATTTTCTCAATTATCAAGGATACAAATTGGAATTTCTAGTGTCTAGGTTGTTACAAAAGAGTTACTAATAGCTATGTCAGTAATTTAACAGCTAACTGAGATGTAACTAAAGCAAAGTTAACCAACTATCAACTGATGCAGAACTGCCTCTGTCATTAGTACTCTAATAGAGGCAGTGGAATGGAGAAAAAAATAGGATTTGGATAAAAAATGGAAGTTTGTGCTGGAAGTTGAGGTTTGCACCCTTCTATATATTATTATTTGGTTCCATTTCTAGTTGACGTGGGATCTCTTGTAATTATATTGCAAGAGACTAATTTCACTACCTTCTAGTCACATGAAAATTACTCTAATCATTTTATAATTTGGGTTTGGTATTTTTTAAAAATATTTTATATTTCTGTATATAAAATTCAACTGTAACTATGGATTTTAAATTTTAACAAAAATTGCAAAATAACAAATTTTCTTCTGTTTGTTTCTTGTGATCCAGATTTTATCTTTATCTGATGGTGAAAGAATAACATCCATTATTCCTGTGAGTGAGTTTGTGGAGGATCAATTTTTGCTGATGCTAACAATGCAAGGCTATATCAAGAGAGTATCCTTGAATTTGTTTTCATCCATCAGGTCTACCGGGATCATAGCTATTCAGTTGGTTTGTTCCCTTGTTTGAATTCCCTCTGTTTACATTACTACATTGTTAAGTTTCTCTGCTGACATCTTTTCCTGAGTGTTATTGATGCATACTGTTTAAATTTAAAGGTTCCCGATGATGAGCTAAAATGGGTCCGTCTTTGCACAAATGATGACTTAGTAGCCATGGCTTCACACAATGGAATGGTCATGCTGTGCCAATGCAGTAAGGCAAGTTGCTGACAGTTATTATTTCTATTTCTGTAGTTAATGTTCAAATTCTGTAAACACGGAAATACAAGTTACTTAAATCTCAACTAAATATGCAAAGAAATTATTTAAAAAAAAATAAGAGCCTTGAATTTTACTGCTATGAAGTGATATATTTCTACTGTTGTTTAGAATTTTCCGGAGGAGTTAATCCTCAACCTTACGCAATTAATGTTTTTTATAATTTACTTACTGGTTGTTAGCTAATTAGTTGTTTCTGTAGTATAAATAGTAATGTAGTGTGATACAATGTGTGAGAAGTAAATTTTCAAAATTCAGCACCATAATATTTTGTTGTCTTACTTTTCTTCTCTGCTTCTGTGAGTGTGTTCAATATATGTTATAACAAGTGATATCAAGAGGTATCTTGGTGTTCACTAGCTTGAGGAGGACAAAGACTAGATCTAGATGAATGGGTAGAATTTGAATTTTAAAATTCAAATCTAGATCTAGATGAATGGCTTAGATTGCTCCATGCTTACTTCACCCTTGCCTACCTGTCTTTGACTATGTTGGCCGAATTATGATTGGCTTCAAATGTTCCTTGCTTTTTTGCCCTTCAATAGTTACACTTCCCTAGATGATTGAGCTTATAAGCGCAATTACAAAATTTCTATTTCCACCTATTTTTCACAAAAAGGAACTCTACAAGAATTTTTTTGTTTAGGACTATTTAAGAGGCTCCATACTCATCTATTAGCCTTTTTAAATGGGCACTAGATGAGGAGGTTTATTAGGGACATGACATGAAGAGGTGTATAAGTTGAATAAGGTCATCATGTGTACCAAAGGTTGTGGAGTTTTAGAGTTACTATGTGTGAATTAACGATAGTTTACCTCTTTCTAGATGATCTATAAGTTTAACAATAGATGTTGGATTGCTATCCTATTTTTTTGGGATGGAATTTATCTATACAAGTGATTGAATTTGTCAGGATGCAACTGAAAAATTGAAAATATTTCTCATGCGGGATTGTTACCCCGCAAACACCAATTGTTTATGATTATAAAGCTACAGAAGGTAAGGCAGTCTTTACTACCTAGTACGAACAAATTGTTTTTATTGAGATTTTTCTGTAGCCAACAAACTTGACATGGCTTATGGAGTGGGGCTGACTGACGATTTATGATCCTCGGTGGCTTTCTCATCTACTTGCAACTACAAGGATATTGAGATATGGGAAGGGCACTTTTTGACATTGGGTATTTTAAAAAATAACAAATATTTCTGATGAAGTATTTGGCTGAAACCTTTTTTTGTAGCTTTTTGCTGTAATTTGTATTTTGTAGTTTTATTTTGACACTAGTTTATTGTATGTCACCTAATGTGTGTGTTAGAAGTGGGGCTCAATCCTCACCTTGCAAGTCAGTTTTGTGGGATTGAGTTAGGCTTAAAGTCCCACTTCTAACATGGTATCAGAGTCAAGTTAGAGCTTATCCTAGCGAGATTTCTTGGACATTTTGTTCCACCCGCTATCAGGCCGCTAACGGACCACCCGTTAATTTCTAATCCCACGTACGAGATGAAAATACCTCGGCGTAAGGGGGTGTGTTAGAAGTTCCACATCGACTAGAGATAATGTCAATTCATAATATATAAGTGGGTGCAATCCTTACCTTACAATCAGTTTTGTGGGGTTGAGTTAGACTTAAGCCCCACTTCTAATAGTGTATTTGTCTGGGCTTAATCACAAACTTGCAACATAGGCAGAATGGCATGTTTTCTCCTGGACTAGCATGTTCCACGGTTTCACAGCTCGGATACGTGTTAGATCACACATGAAATAGCAAAATAGTGGAATCAGTGGGGTCACAGTGCTTGCTAGTAAAATTGGTGGTATCGTGCAATCTCTTTGAGCACAAAAACATTTTATTTTTTTCCACTAAACGGATTTGGGGTTAAAATCCAAGCCCAAAATGTTATCAAAACATGAAAAAAAAAATGCAGATGGAAGACGATGCATTAGCGAACTGTTCCGAGGTTTTTACAAAAAGCATTTGTTTGGCCTTCTAGGTGTTCTTTGTCTGACTTGATAATTTTTCTTTCTGAAAATTTGGTATTTTCTTTAGGCTACTTAAGTTAAGTAATTAGGTATTTAAGTTGTTTTGTTTGTCACTGACGAGTTACGATTGACATGCTTTCTTTCTTATGGTGTATGATGACTTTAAGTTTGATCAAGTATTTTATAATTTGTCTTTTTGAACATTTGGTATTTTACTTGTCAATTACGAGCTATGACTTGATTGAAATGCTTTCTTTCTTATGGTTTATGATGACTATAAGTTTGATAAAGTGTTTTAAAGTGTGAAACTGGAATGAATTAGTGTATTCAATTATTTGTTATTTGCATGGGTATGTGTGTTAGTGTGTGTGTGTGTCTCTCTCTCTCTCTCTCTCTCTCTCTATATATATATATATATATATATATATATATATATATATATATATATCGAATCTAAGGTTATGATCTCATAAATTACGATCTTGTGAGCACTTCATGATCCCAACCATATTCACGATTTTTCTACCTTGCAGATCCGCACACTAAGTAGAAATACACGGGGTTCACCTGCAATGAGACTAAAAAACGGGGATAGTATGGCCAGTGTGGACATTATACCAGCAGCCATGTGGAACAACTTGGAAACTTTGTCAAAATATCGTGAGAACAGGTAGTAGTGATGAAATCCTGAATGCTGAATCTGTTATTAAGTCTCAATTCTTTATTTTTCTCACATGTCTGGTGTCAGACATGTTCTGAATTAGAACAATCTCCTAGGATTGTGTAATTGTATATGAATCATGTTCATACCAACTTATAACTACATGTTTCCTTGATGAAAACATTTAGCATTGAACGAATAAAATAATAGATTAAGCTTCTTCATGTGTTTTATGAATGCATCCTGTCTTTTCTGAAATTTGTATCAGTAATAATATGAGAAGCGCCCAAACACTTGCCGAACCACCCTCAAAAGCTAGTTATTAAGGGAGAAGAACCAAACTCTTGTACTCCACCATGCATCCCATGCTACTTGATGTGGGACTTCTTTTTTGACAAACACTGTAAAAGCAGCTTGGTAGTTGCATTGGAGGACAATTCAGTGGGGTCCACTTTAGATGGGAGTTGCTAGCTGCAACAATCGGTTCTATCACTGCAAAATGGACCAGCATGACTAAAATATTGTTATTTAAACAAAGGAAGTTGTCGCATTAGAGGGAATTCTGAAATATTATTTTAAATTGTAGTAGAGAAACATAGATGGAATTGTTGGTTGGAGATGCACTTAGGCACCATATGATACCCATGTCCCCATCATAATATTAGTATTTTTTTGAATGCCTTGAAGATTCATTGGGAATTTCTCCTCTATGACCATATTATATTGTTAATGTTAATGACTACAGCCCTCCAATTTGAAGTTCCTGGAAGATTTAAGCATTTTTAAATTGTTGAGTCCAGGAGGAAAATTCTTTTTTATTTTATCTTTTGTCCTTGATAAACATATTTTTATTTAAAATTTTTAGAGCTATAAACTATAATTAAAAGTATTGTATATACGTTTATTCTTTCTAATATAGCTTTAGAACATGAGTCCTGATTTATGTAGGGGAAGTGTTTTGACATTGTGATGAGTTTTTTGTCTTTTGAAGGCATTATATGAGCAATTTATGAGATATGTCCTTATTATATTCATTTACTAAATTCCCAGTGGAAAGGGCCAGAAAGGCCCATGGTTGTTGTTCGTGTCTGAGAATGGTCATGGAAAGCGTGTCCCTTTGAGCAGTTTCAGGGTATCATCTTTGAATCGTGTTGGTTTGGTTGGATACAAGGTATTTTTTATTTTATAAAATTCCTTCTTTTGGCAATAATAGATGTTCTTTTTCATTTAAATGTTGGCATTCCATCCTGTGTATTCAGTTTTCCGCAGAGGATCGCCTGGCTGCTGTTTTTGTGGTAGGATTCTCATTAGCAGGTATTTGCTAAACTATGATTAGTTCAACAACTTCACTTACTGTTCTCGTAATTTCCAGTATTAATTTTGCTACGGATATTAAATTTTTAGTTATTATGAGTTGTAATATATCTTTGTCATTATCTCTAACAGAGGATGGTGAAAGTGATGAACAAGTGGTTCTTGTAAGCCATAGTGGTACAGTCAACAGAATTAAGGTTCGCGATATTTCAATACAGTCTCGATTTGCAAGGTAAAACTGAAATGTGTCCTATATGCATATTTGCTACTTATTTATTCATTCCTTGATTTTGTGTTCGAGAGAGTAGTGTAAGAACCTGAGTTTAATCTTCTTTGGATATCTTGGTCTAACAGAGCCTGTGTCGATTGTTTGACAAATGTTTTAAATTAATGTATCTGTTGTATCAAGGAGCCTATTAGACTGTCTTTTGTAATTTCTGTAAACCAGGTGTTATATTCATTGCACCTATTCTAGATGCTAAGTGGTGAAATTAATGACAATGTGGAAAAATTGAATAGCAGGATCTTTATAGCATAGAGTGCCCTTATTTTTCTTTTACGTTAAGGTTTGAATTTAATATTTACTGAGGTCATGGCAATATGTGAATTTATTATGTCAGGGGAGTTATTTTGATGCGACTTGATCATGCTGGAAAGATTCAGTCTGCTTCATTGATATCAGCAACGGATTGTGAACCTGAGGAGGAAGTTCTTGCTACAGCTCAAGGCTAGTAATAGAAGAACCTCCATGTCTAAAAGAGCTTACGCTTACCTTGTTCATTTGCCTTTGATTAAATGCTATTGCTTGATCCTTGAATCCGTGCTTGGGTATGATCTCTATTGAAATCGTCCTAGTTTTTCCCCCTGCTCCGTTTATATTTTGTATTTCTTTTTTGGGGGTGCCTTTGAAAGATGGCTGGGAGGTCTGTAGATTGTTCTTGATGCGTCTTGTAAATTATAGTGGGAAGGCAAGTGGAAATCATGAACGGGGCGAAATGCCATATTTCAATCAACTCTACATTTTGTAACAGCTACATCATTAGAAAAAGGTTAACCATTATTTCCCAGGTTTGAGTCTTCTCTGTGATTGAGAATTATCTTTCCACATCAATTTTGCCACGTTATGTGAACTTCTTAGACTATCTAGAAGACGTCTTAGATTTTATTATTGAAACAGATTTAATCTGGCAATAGCGTGTAGAAAACGATGACAGACAATTGAGCTTTTTGCATGGATTGAGAAGGAAATATCAAAGATATCTACTGTCTGAGCAGACTCTTTCAATCACCTATTATTGTAATAATGAAGATAACAATCTTCATGATGTTGATTACAAGTCCAACTAGATTGGTACCTAATTAATATTAATTACCTACTCAATAAGAAAACAATACAAGTGGGGGATTGGTGTGCAGCATATATTAACATGAAACACAGATGAACATGAACTAATAGTTGAATCTCTTCAATGATAATATTTTGAAATACTTTCATGCTCAACTTAAAATCAAATGTATCAATGAAAGTATTGGAAATACAAGGACAGCAAAATAATAGAAATTTATATAATCATATAAAGGATGAGAAAACATAGTACGGAGTGAAAAAAAATGTGATTTATTACAGAAGACAACTTCATACTTTAATTGGTAGAATTATACTGCCTAATTATCAAAATAATAATACAAATACTATAAGTGTAAGTTCAAGTGTGTCACGAGTCTGAGCCAAAATATAAACGCATAAGAACTTCAACACACAACAACAATCAGTATGATTGTTGTTAATATTAAGACAAACAAATTACTCATGATTACATATTGTTTAAACATGAGAATTTGAATAAAATACCGATGGTTTCGATGACGTTAAAAAATGACATGTTTTGATTGTCTATCAAAATTACTTGGTGTGTAACATATTATTGAGATATGTAATGATTAGATGCAATGTTGTTCAATATCGACCATGACATGCAGAAACCGACAACAATTTCCTAACTTGTCGCCACAACAAGGCGGAGTCAAATCGGATTTTTGATGGCGGCCCATGACGATCGCTTTTGACATGCGGCTGAGGTGAAAAAATTGAATTGAGAAAAAAGAAGATGAGATCTTGAGTAGAAAAGAAGAGATCTGCAGCTTGAGCATCGACTTGTGTGTGGTGGGTGGGAGAAGTGGGAGAAAGGAAACGTTAGAAACCCTATTTTACCCTATTTTATTGTTTTACCTAAGTTACTGTTGCAGTCACATAACAATAAACTTTTCTTTCACCTTAAGTTTTCTATGTTCTAAAGAAACCAAACCACATCCCTTTAAACTTTTCTTTCACCTTAAGTTTTCTATGTTCTAAAGAAACCAAACCACATCCCTTCACATTACTGCACCACTTGCACTTGCTGTTATAGCTAGCCACTACTGTCACTAGTTCCCACCATCGCTGGGTGCCACTACCATCGTCAGCCACCACCAAGTATTCTTTTTCTTTCTTTTTTCTTTTTTTCTTTTTGTTTTATGTTTTATGGTTACCACTTGCTGTTATTTTTCTTTTTTTCTACTTTAATTATAATTATTTTGCAAAAATATACCTGTTTCCAACAACAATAATGGCCAATGATCAAGATACTTCAAGAACATCTCGTAGAAGTGACCTCGGTTGGAAACATTGTCATCCAGTGGATGAATCAAATTTAAATATAATTGTTTGCAATTGTTGTGGGAAAGTTATGAAAGGAGGAGTTACTAGAGCAAAAGAGCATCTAATGGCAAAGAAGAGCAATATTGATGCTTGCACCAAGACTCCAAAAAATGTGAGAGAAGAACTTTGGAAATTATATATAGAAAAAAATAGATAGCTCCTTTATCAATCCTAGATATAATGCAACTAATGGTAACCATGAGAGTGAAGATGAAGTTGAAATTTCCACGACTAGCAATGATAAAGGGAGAAATAAGTGGTGGAAGGAAATGACCAATGGATATGTTATTTAGAAATCCAACTACTGCAATAAAGAAGAGAAAAAAGAAAAAAACTAAGGCAAGCTAACATCAAAGAGACATGTGACAAAAATTTAAAAGCTTCGATTCATCAATATATTGCTCAATTTTGGTACCAAGCAGGTTTGTCATTCAACCTTGTGAAATTGAAAATTTTTCAAGATATGATTGACGCCATAGGTGCTTATGGACCCAATTTACCTACATATAGTTATCATAAAATCAGAATTCCATTTCTCAATAAGGAAGTTGAGTACACTGAGAAATTGTTGCAAGATCATAAATTGTAGTAGAGCAAACATGGTTGCGCTATTATGTTAAATGCATGGACTGACCGAAAACAATGATGCTTGATTAACTTTTTTATGAGCTCCCCTATAGGGACAATGTTTGTCAAGTCCATTAAAGGTTCAAACTTTGTGAAGACATGAGAAAAATTATTTCAGATGCTTGATTCCCTCGTGGAGGAAATTGGAGGAGAAAATGTTGTATAAGTTATAATAGATAATGGGAGCAATTATGTGTTGGCTAGTAAGTTGTTAGAAGAGAAAAGACCCCATCTCTATTGTACTCCTTGTGCTGCCCATTGTATAGATTTGATGCTTGAAGATATTGGAAAGCTTCCTTTGATAAAGAAGACAATTCAAAGAGGAGTTAGTCTTGTTGGCTTTATCTATAGCCATTCTAGTACCTTGAGTTTGTGGAGACAATTTACAAATAAGAGGGAATTAGTAAGACATGTTGTTACAAGGTTTGCTATCTCTTATTTATTATTACAAAGGTTGCATCAAGAGAAGGGAAATTTGAGAAAGATGTTCACTTATGATGAATGGAGCAATAACAAGCTATCTAAGGAAGCCAAGGGGAGTGAGGCTACAAAATTGTTTTTATGCCTTCATTTTGGAATCAAGTAGTATTTACGCTCAAAGTCATGACTCCTCTTGTTCATGTGCTTTGTCTAGTGAATGGGGAAAGAAAAGCAACTATGAGTTATATATATGAAGCAACAGAGAAAGCCAAGGAAACAATAGTGAAGTCATTCAACAAGGATGAAAGTAAATACAATAATGTATTTACAATCATTTTTAATAGATGGGCATGTCAACTTGATCGCCGCTTGCATGTTGCTGGTCACTTTTTGAACCCAATGTTATTTTATTCCAACCCAGACATGGAATATGATTTGGAAGTTACAAATGGATTATATGATTGCATCAAAAGGTTGGTTCCAAGTAAAGACGTGCAACAAAAAAATTTAACTGACTTGCATATTTATAAGAGTGCAAATGGACTCTTTGGTGATGATTTTGCCCAAAAATCAAGGAAAACCACAACCTCAGGTAGACACGTAAACACTTTTTAAATTGCACTAAGATATAATGGTTATATTCTAAGTTATTTTTTTTGCTTGCATAACTCAAGGGTGGAAGAATTATGGTCATGCAACTCCCAACTTACAAAAGCTAGCAATCAAGATTTTAAGTTTGACATGTAGTTCATCGGGATGTGAGCGAAATTGGAGTGTTTTTTAGCAAGTAATAAGACATAACTCATTTCATTATTATCTTATTTGTAGAGTTTAGAAAGAAATTAATTCACATATTACTTATTCATAATGCATATTCATTCAAAGAAAAGGAATAGGCTGGACCACAAAATGTTGCATGATTTGGTTTACATAAAGTATAATGAACAACTTGCTCAAAGATATGATATTAGGGATGAAATAGACCCTATTCTATTGAATGACATTGATGAATGTAATGAGTGGTTAGTGGGAGAAGTTGATGATAATAATAATAATGAAGAGGGGGTAATGAGTTGGTTTTTGAGAATGATCCCACTCTTAATTGGGCAACTGTTTATGAAGCTTCAAGTATTGGAGAACCAATAGTTTATACAAGGAGACAAGCAATTAATAAAAGAAAGCAACCATCAAGTGGTGGTATTGTTATTGGATCTTCACATGCTTCTAAGAAAGGTCGAGGTTCAACTCCAACTCCATCACAAACTAAGAAGAGTAAAGAAAAGACTCAAAGTCAGGTTCAAAATGAATTGCATGATAGCTTTGATTCTGAGTTTGAAAGATTACTTAACTTTAACAAGAGTCTCTCAGAAGGGGAAGAGGAGGAGGGACATGCCCCATTAGATGATGACATTGAAGACAATTATGTTGGAATTGAAGAAGAATCTGATGATTAGAAAGAAACTCAATACATTTATTTTATGATTTGTTGTTATTTTTTGTTTTAAACATAATATCATTACTTTTTTCATTAAAATTATATGTGGTGGTATTATACGATTTTTACCATAATATTTCTACCATAACCCGTTATGACTTTTGTTATAACTTTATCAAGGTTTTTTGGGTTGCCGATATTTCCCCTTATCCAATATCAATAACACTAATTAGATGTAAGTCTTAGATGAGGTATGAAGAAGAGTCCATCTCATACAAATATTAGATGCTAGTCCATCTCATATTAAAACTTTGGACGCAAGATACAAAGATCATAGGAAGGCACACAAATGCTCTGGACATAAGATGCAAAGATTAGATGAAGTATTAGAAATGTTATGGAGGCAAGATGTAATTAAAGTTCTAGACACAAGCTAACAGGATTAGACACAATCTTATAAGGGTTAGACGAAGTTCCATCCTACTAGACTCAATCTTATAGAAGCATTGGACAAAATTCCATCAAATTAGTCGAATCAAAAGAACGACTAAATGTTAGCTAATAGATCAAGATATTTTTTAATTCAATAAACTACACATAGAACTTGGTATCATAAGACACATTTGTAAAAAAAAAATACAAAATCATCTAATCTTGAAAGAATTTTACTTACACTTCAATAAGAAGATTATGATAGATTTCCTCAACCATAAAAGATTTTATTATAAAAGTGGTGATGTCACAAGAGTAAAGTAGTTACAAAAAATAAAAGATTGTCTTTCATTCAACAACTTTCTTGATTGAGTTGGATTATATTTAGGGGTTTATATTTTGATGTGATTCTTGGAAATCTAAGAGAATCTTGATCGATTCAAAAGAGGTGTTGAAGAACTTAAAAATCTTTGAAGAATCAAATAAGATGACAAGCATGGACTTCCATAGTTGGTTTCAAGTTCACGACTTACCCAAATCCAAAGAAGAAACAAGAGCAAGTCTAAAAGGAAATAAAAAAAAAGGATTGAGCAAATAGTATGGAGGATATGCCACCTTTGATAGATTTTCAAAGGATAAATATAAAGAGGTTTCACAACTTGAAAAAGTTTTTTAAGATAAGAACCAATGAGTAAAATACGCTCAAGACTTTTAAGAATGTCTTACGAAAGATAATTTTATTCAATTTTCTGAAAATGTGTTTACAAGAGAGTTTTACTTTATTTAAAGGGAACAATTTCATTCAAGAAGAAAGAAAGATGATTACAAGTTTGTTCCGATCAATGCGAACACAACTATTGATGACATCTAGTGTGAACATAAGTATAATTAAGCTAATGATTACACTTATGTCTTTAATAATTCTATGTTTAACACTTAGTTTTTCAATCTTGATTATCCGTTGGGTTTTTCCTTGATTTTAGGATAGCACATGAGTGGTTCCTTGATTTAAGGAAAAACAAATGGACTCCTTGAAATAAAGAAGTGACATGTGAAGTAATTACATCCTTCATATGTGTTTGAAAATGATATGAAAGTTAGAACTCTTCATGTGTCATTTAACTAAATTCAATGTCCTTAAGACACTTAAATCGTGAAGTAGTTACAACCATCATACACATTTTGAAATGACATGTGAATGTAGTTACAATTATCACATGTGTTTCTAACTATCAACTAGCAAGTTTGTAAATTCTCTTACTTTTTTGTGTCTTCCAACTCTCTTAGTTTTCTCTTGTATATCTTCCTTGGAATTTTTTTCTTCATGATGTTTATTTTCCCTCTTTTCAATAGATTCCAAAATTAGAGGTAGTTTTTTGTGTAGACTTAGGTGGAGGTAATAAGATAATATGGAAAATACATTAGGTTCTTTTTTGTTAAGTTTTGAAATGATCGAACACATGTGTTAACTCTTAGATCATTTTGTATGATTTAAAGATTTGGCCAAACAAATTGACGTGCTAGGTAGGTTGGGATGTAAGGCCCCTTTTTATTCTGCTTCCTTTTAAGGGCTGCCCTACAGCAGTTGGCCTAAAGGCTGGCCCATAGGATAAAAGCCCTTCGTGTTGCCCTAATTTCACACTTCCATTCACCTTCAGAAACCAGCCGTCATCCCCCTTGCTCTCACAGGACGCTCTGCTAGAGTTTCTCCCCAAGCCTTCTCGAACTAGCACCGAACCAGTTCCTACTCCACGTAAGTGCCCATTTCTAGATCGTATGAGTTCCATTGCTTTTCCTTTGTATTTCACAGTTAGGGTTTTGTATTAATCCGCCCCCTTTGTCCCGTGTACCTTCTGTTTTCAACTCTTTAGTGCGTTCTAGGGCTACAGTGCTCGTTGTCGTGTCGTCAAGGCTTCTGTTGACCCTGTTTCCAGGTAGGGAAGCTAGAACCCACTCGTGTACTTCATTTTTTATTGTTGTTTTACTGTTGTACTGAGGTCTTTGACTGATTTGAGGTTCTGAGTGCTTGAAATGCGTTTGGTGTGTTGTTTTGGTTTGGTGGGTACGATTGTTGCAGGAGAACAGTGGCGAGACCTGTTACTCTCGCCCAAGCGAGCCAGTCTCGCCTAGGTGAGATGACAGGGATTCGCCTAGAACCATTTTTGCGCGAAAGGTCGCCCAAGCGACCAGCTCGACTTTTGAGCGAGCGAGTACCTCACCCAGGCGAGAGGGGTCTCGCTTAAGCGAGATCCCGTGTGTGCTCTTGTCCCTTTTTCGAGCCCTCACCTAGGCGAAGAGGGACTCGCTTGAGCGAGCACGTCTCGCCTGAGCGAGACCCTTCAGCCTGAGCGAGGGGTTGGGCGAGACAGTGCTGTGTTTGGTTGTGTGTTTACTCTTGGATGATGGGAATTGTTTGGGTATGATTGTTATGATGAGATACATGTACCTATGTATGGATATATGCCTAATGGATTGCTATGTATGCGTGACATGATTCATAAATGGTGAATGATGGGTATTGTGGGAACTTGGCATGTGAAATGAATGAGTGGATTGGAACTAAAGTAACATGGTAATGATATGAGATGAGGCCCTAGACTCATGGGGTGGTGATGACTAGTGGTATGGATTCAAAATGTGATACGTATGAGGAATTAATCCCAGGGGTTGGTATGAAATCGTATTGTTGATTTATGAATGTTGGTCCGTGTCAGCGTGTAATTCCTTGGGGTCTCTAGGTGAGACCTCCGGGGTTGCGCTTGAGTGGTCGGGATGTAATTCCATGGCCCCTATTAGTGGGTGCCCATGGTGGTGCCCCATCTGTATAACTAGGTAAGGATTCAAGATAAGGACTGCATCCTGACACTCTAAGGGGCTAGTTAGTCTCACTTAGAGCGGACTGACTCCTGTGGTGAGAGTAGCAGGAGGCCTGAAATTCATTAAGGGCTAACCTTGTGGTGAGGGAAATTGATTCAATGAAACACTTGTAACACATAGCTCGGGGGTGAGCAGAGGTATCCACCACAAGTGCAAGCGTCCGCTGAATCCGACCAAGTTATATATATATATATATCCGGATGAGTCGAGTCAAGTCGTAGTGTCTTGTTTGGAAGGTCGTAACATGCTTGTGTGATGTATGTATGCTGGACTGTGAAAGTGTATCTGAACCCATTGATGAAATGATTTTATGGTCTAACTTACCCTACTTTTGTTGTTGTGTGTTCTGTTGTGTGGTATTCTCTGTTGCGATGATCATCAACTTGTTGGTGTGAGCAGAGACGAGGAACACCCGTGGGCAACAGGGAGATGGTAATTCTGCTGCATAGTCCGCGTGGATTGGACTTTAGTTTCTGTTGGGCTTTTCATTAGGACTATGACCCATGTATTCGTTGTTCTTGGATTTATATACTTTTAGTCAAACCGTTATTCTATTACTGTTGGCATCTTGGTGTATCTAGTTTCGTAGGGGTGGTGTTAAGCACCCCAAAACTGCATTGTTATGCTATTTATGTGTGGCGTTTCTTTTAATTATGCATATCAATTAAATGGGACGTTACATGAGACAAAATGGATTGACAAGTTAAAAATTATAATTTTACTCATCTCATTTTGACACTCCTATAATCTTTAAGAGGAGAAGAGTGTTCTTAAACTAATTGTTAACATTTTTTTTCTTGAAGATTGACAAAAATCATAATTTTGTCGATATTTGACTAGAGAGGTTTGCACCGGGTCTTGATAAGTGTGTAATGTCAGAAACATGAATTTTACTTCATGCAGCCCCACCATTTCCTTGTGCAACCTAGTAAATTTAAAATGACCATCTTACCCTCTAAAAAGGTGGCTTTCGAAATATATATTTCGAAATTTGATTTTCATAATAGAATTTCTTGAATCAAATCTCCATAACGAATGAAATACATTTTGGAAAAAAAAAAGGAATAATATTTCTAAAAAAATCTTTTCAAAACCCTTAATAAGTTTTTCGAAACTTATTGAAATGTATTTCGGAAAAAAACTTTTTAGAATAACTAAAATACATTTCGAAATGAGTTTTGTTTTTGACATTTCTTTTCTTATTTTCAACCATGGTGATGGTACATTTAATAAGGTGATTTAGTTATTAAATAAAAGAGAAGGAACGGAAAGATCCTAAGTTCGATATCTCATGTTAACAGTCTGAAGAAATAAGATTAATTCAACTCTCCAGCTAATAAAAAAAATTAATGGTGATTCGAAATAAATTTATTCATGTTTCCAATTATTTAAATTTAAATACTTTTCAATTAATAAAAATGTGTACATAACTATCAAATATTTGAAGTTAAAGTTTTCATATTACACGAAAAAGAGATAAAGTTTCTTAATTTTTACATATTACACTCCAACATTCCTAAAAATTTTATGAAGGCCAAATGAATCAAAGACATATAAGAGTTCAATAAATATGTATATAGCGATGATAAAAGTGGAATTTTATTGCCTCACGGAAAGTATTGAAGATTTTGAGTTCTACTATTCGAATCATTTGAGCTGATGTTGAACAAATATTAAAAATTTCCAGTAATCTATTTTATTTACAAATTTTATTTAACTAAATTTAAAAACATGCATGCAAAGATGTTAGTTGAATATTTTTATTTGTAGAAAAAACTAATATCTATGGCGAAAAATATCTATAAGGACCAAGTACAAGTACCAAAAGTATTAAGTCAAGTCAATCCTTTTGCAATAATATATATAATAAGATGTTTCCCAGTAATTAAGCTGCTGATGTGAGAGCCTAGTTCATATCAATACATTGATGCGCAAGTAACAATAAATTACTAACAAATTTTGAACATCAAAGAAACTTCTGTATGCATAAATATGTCTCAAGGTTGAGTAAATCATAATCAAGCACATCTTCAAGAACATAAACAATTAAAAGTTTCTCTCTTTCCAAGGAACACACATATTTCTTGGCTTACACAAATGGGGTTTCTACATAATCTTCGAGAATTTTTCTCTGCTTGTGTCAAACCAAAGGAGAAACGTATTCCAAAGAAGGTTTTAACTTGTTTCACTTTACATACACATATCTTGCTGTTTTTTTTTTTTTTTTTTTTTTTTTTTTTTTCTCTTTTCTTCTCTCTAATGAAGAAACTGGTTTTGCTTATATAGACAGTTAATATCAGGGTGAAAATGGACTGTGAAGGTTGTGTTAGAAAGGTTAAACATGCAGTGGAGGAGTTGGAAGGTTAACATAATAAACCTCTCTTCATTTTTCTCTTTATTATTCTCTTCTCTGTTACCACTTTCACTGCCATATATGTTTCTTTTGCTAACTACGCTAGAAAAGGCTTTTAACTTTAACGACAATTTTAGAAAGTGTTGAATCCATTGTCATTAAAAGTCTGATATAAACCGTCGTTGAATCCAGCGCTGGTGTATTTCAGAAACTTTGTTTGTTCATCACTCTATGAATTCAACAACTTATAACTTTAACTTAATCAAGTATCTTTTGAGACAATATTTGATATAAGCAACTTTGTTACAAAATATCTTATACAAGAGATATTTTGAATATGCTATACAGTGTTTTTTTTTCTTCTTCATCAAACAATTATCAGGCACTGTCTCACTGTATTCATGAGTAGGCTAACAGAACATATAGATTCATTGTTTTTTTTTCTCTAAAAGAAATAATAAAAGGTACACCAGTACCAAAAGTACCAACAAAGATGTTGTATATACCCAAAAGTGAAAATATGGTAATAATCAACTTATTTTGAGAAAATGGTAATAAAACCATTAAGCAATCAATATTTTGAGATCAATAGTTTGGAAAAAACAAATTTCACTTCTTCCAACCCATTAAACTATAAATTTTGTCTATTGGAACTTTAGTTGTTCCTATATGATGAAGCTTAATTATTCTCTATAGATTTCAAGTCAAATACATTAATATAACTTACCAAGAGTTATAACATTCACTACTAATACAAGCACATGCAAGAACATTAAGTATAGGTTAGTAGTTAATACTAAGGTCAAAACCTGCTTTGTCATGAGAAGCATTCAAACTTAGTTATATAATAATTATTAGAGTGGCAGGTAGTTGCTTGACATAACTTTTATCATTTTTGTATGTATTTAAAAGTCAAACAATATGTTGATCTTTTTCTATGCAACTTCCCATATCGATAATTATCTGAGTTTTAGTTTATGGAAATATAGCCAAATTGAACCCAAAATCAATAAAAGATGTAACAATTAAAGAAGGATCAAATAACTAAAGTCATCTTTAGTAAAATCTATAATATTGAAAGTTGCATAACCAATCTAAGGCCAACATAACACTCTAATTTATAAACTTAAAACAACAGAGACAACCACAGAAGAAGAAAAACAGAAAAATAAAAAATTGATAGACACTTATTTTAATATTATAAAACATATTAAAAACTTTTATTATAATAATATTAATTTATTTTGAAGATTCAACCAAGAAACATTGCCAAAAATTCAACAAAAAAAAAAATCTAAAGTCTCCTTGTAAAAGAAGTTCTGTCTGATGGTATGCATGAAAATATATCATTTTGCTATTTATTATTATTCATAAAAAATAAATTGTTTCAGGAGTGGAATCGTTTGATGTGAACCAAAAGCTACAGAGGGTAACTGTGACAGGTTATGTGGATGCAGAAGAGGTTCTAGAAGAAGTGAGGAGCACAGGAAAGAGTGCAGACAATTGGCCATTTGTTCCCTACAATTTAGTGGCATTTCCTTATGTCAAAGGGGCATATGACGTCAAAGCACCCTCTGGTTTCGTCAGAAATGTCCCTGATGCAAATGGTGACCCTAAGTCCCCCGAGATGAAGCTTATGAGACTCTTTGACGATGAAAACCCAGACCATTGTTCTATCATGTAGACTAATTCTTCATCAAAATCCTATATTTAAAAATGGATTTTAAATTTAACCCAGTTTCACAAAAACTGGTTTATAATGTAAAATTTATACCCATTTATATATTGTAAATTAAATTTATCTTTGGTTGTTGTAAACTTCCTACCATCATATTGTGAATTACTTTCTTTTTCATTTTGTATATTTTCCTTGTGCTCCAAAGAGAGAAAAAAAAAACATGATTTCAAGCATCTACTTCTCTGGATCAAGATAATGTTTTTGCTTTGTTTTGTACAAAAGAAACCCTATCCTTAAGTACATTAATGAATTCGTAACTTTTAAAAGTAGTTTAAGAGCAAATTAAATGTTTCTCAACACTGCATGCAATAGACAAAGTGAGGATCGGAGTGTATCTAATGCAATATGCAATTGATAATAACTATTGTAATGGTTGGTTGAAATTAAAAGAGATGTGATTTAGTATGTAAAATATAACTTTAGATATGCTCTTCTTAAATTAGTTATATATTTATTTTAATTTGTGTGTTTATTTCTCAGTTTTTTAATGACTCACAATCATTATACACTGAGGTCATAGTCTACATCATGAATACATGACTATCAATTTTAATAAATTTTATAATAGCCTAGATTAGTTGACTAGTGCACTTTTTGGAGTATAGGTTTATAATAGCTTTTATAGATCAATTTTAAACGATTTATGATTATGTGTACATTTTATATAGTTTATGAAATAATTTACTAAAGTATATATATATATATA
>Ga0214542_1000380_pt1 | contig 77861 bp, 33 predicted proteins | sample CNSS1metaG_FD_160096 | JGI IMG/M metagenome (GOLD analysis project Ga0214542, IMG submission 160096) | Root nodule microbial communities from cowpea collected in UCLA plant growth center, Los Angeles, California, USA - CNSS1 | ecosystem: Host-associated > Plants > Roots > Nodule | place: USA...
TAATAATAAAAATAAAAAAAATATAATAAATATATATATATATATATATATATATATATATATATATATATATATATATATATATATATATATATATATATATATTATTGCCAGTTACGCGACATTGAAACTTTTACCCATATTTTCTCATATCATAATATATGAAAATATTTAATTAATATTAAATGTATGTGAAAATGAAAATGCTATAAATAATATTCAATGAATATTAGAAACATTCTTCCGAAAAAAAAAAAGAATATTAGAGAAACCCACTTGAAGAGTGATATTCACATTCTATGACCGTTGACTCTAAGGAAAAGACAAAATTAATGACCGTTTGTTGCGGATAAAGTCACGTTCATTTCGTATTATTATCATTATTTTTATTTTTATATTAATATTTTGAAGGTTTATTCTATTTGCGAAGACAACGAAAACATGTCGTTTTTTCAGTTGAGAGAGTCTTCTCGGAATTTCAGACACAAACGACACCATCCAGATACAACCTCACAAAGAGTTGTTGTTAGGTACACATCACTTTTTTTTTTCTTTCTCTTTTTACTTTTTATTAAATAATACATGCATTTATAGTATATATTATTAATATTTATTTAATTATCTTAATTTTTTAAAATTTTTTAATTAACTTTTCTCGTTGTCATGGCATCAATAATTTTAACTTCGAAAACACTACAAAATATATACAAAATATAAATATTTTCTTAAGAGAATTTGATGCTTGAAAAGGAGTTGTATCTGATTCATTTTTCAAGATTATGACATCATAAGAAAATCTCCGGTTTTTTTTTTAATTTATTTTTTATATGTAAAAACATTTGATAGAAAAACTTTTCATTTCTTAAGAATATAAAATTAGCAAACTAAAGTTTATTTTTAGTAAATTTTTTAAAAAACATGATAATAAATGTCCATTTAGTTAAAATGAATATTTAATTAAAAATTATATAATATTCTTATTAATATAGATGATAATACAGGATCCCGTTTTGATACGTCCTGCATTTGACTCATGAAAGATAAGTTAGGTTGACATATTCTACATAAAAATTATGCATTAATTTCTCACAAAAGATTCTAATAACTTTTTCTTTCATTTAATTAAATTAGTAGAAATAATAATCTGTATAAATCAATTTTTTAAAATAAGTAATGTTCATTATTATATAATTTATAATTTTTAAGTGTAAGTTTATTGAAAATATAAATAGGTTTGAACTGAATTGAAACAAGAGAAAAAACGCAAATGATGAAGCTACTTTTAGATGGACAGATGCAAATGAGAGAGTTACTTTTGGATAAACTGAAAAAAGAAACACAAATGAGCAAGTTATTTAGAAGAAACATGTACAACGTGTTGTGCTAATACTGCTAGATTTTAAAAATTTAAGTTAACGCAAACTATGAAGGTCAACTTGTCATTAACTTACAGGACTATAAGTTACGCAGAATAGATCCAAGAGGACCAACAAATCAAAAATATTTCATCCATCCCTACGTTTTCTTGTAGACTTGTGAACCCATCTGCATGTTGTCCCTACTTATTAAGTATTTTTAATGATATTTCTTCGGTAACCAAGGTCCATCTCATTATACTTACATACTTTTTTTTTATATTTAGTATTATTAAACTTGAAAAATGAAATAAATTCTACGTGTTTTTTTTATTATAAAACATGCTTTACTAGTTAGTGCCCTAAAATAATTAATTAAGAAAATTAATTTATTTTTTACAAAAAGTAACATCTAAAAACTGATAAAAGACCCGCTTAACGTTTTTAATAATAAAAATAATATTTTTAACTTGTTCAAGGATCCTTTAAGGACACGGATTAACATTTAATTTGTCCAACGGATTTAAAGTCCCCATTAACTTAAAATCAGTTTTAAATTAAATACGAACTTATTTATTGCATGACTTTAATGTATACTTAATTAATTAATGATTTAATTAATTAATTTCATTGATTCACAGTGAAAAGTCAACCATGCCCCCATAAAATTTAAGACACAAATTCATTCAAACATCTTCCTATAATACAATTACGTCACATTATTTTGTAGACTAATTTCTCTTTCCCGCATAATGTATTGCTCCACTTATGATTTTAATAATTTTTTTATTTAATTAAATTAATAGGAATAATACTTTATTTTAACCAACTTTTTAAAATAAGTAATATTCAGTATTATATAATTTATAATTTTTAAATACAAGTCTATTGAAAATATAAATAGTTTTGAACCGAACTAAAATAAGATAAAAAATGAGAATGATATAACTATTTTTGGATGGACTAGATATGAATGGGAGAATTACTTATGAATAAACTAGGAAAGAAACATGAATGAACAAATGAACAAGTAAGTTGTTTAAAAAAAAACACATAATTTGTTGTGCTAGTGTTGCTGAATTTTAAGAATTTAAGTTAATGCAAGCTTTGTCAGTCAACTCGTCATTGACCCATGAAACTGCATGTTATGCAGAATAAATCTAAGAGGACACAAAGTCAAAAATATCCAATCCATCCCGTATTTCTTTTGTAGGCTTGTGGACCGACCTGCATGTCATCCCTACTTATTAAATATTTTTAGTGATACTTTATGTCCATCCCAAGTATACATACATATTTTTCTTATGCTTAGTATTATAAAACATGCTTTGCTACTTAGTGTCCTAAAATATTAATTTATTTTTTATAAAAGTAACATCTAAAAACTGATAAAACTCGTTTTGAATTAAATTCGAACTTATTTATTGCATGACTTTAATCAACTTAATTAATTAATTAATGATTTAATTAATTAATTTCAGTGATTCACAATGAAAAGACAACCATGTCCCCATAAAATTTAAGACACAGAATCATTCAAACATCTTCCTACGATACAACTACGTCACATTATTTTTTATATTTCTTTATACAATGAAGTTTAGAAATTTGATGGATCAATCACTTGGTCTATTGTACTAATTGGGTAAGAACTAGAAGCGCGTGAACAAGGTTTCAGAAAAACTATAAAAATGGAAGAATCATGTGAGACACATAACATTGAATCGTGAGAGCATATAACACTTGCAAATTGTTCATACGTCAAAGGTTTCCAACAAGAGTTTTCAACTCATGGGATCATGTCCCAGAAACAATAAATTCGAGCTTTCAAAGTCCATAACTCAGCACAATTAATTTTGAATGTGACGAGTTACTGAGGCAAAAGGGTCTTCAGGAGAAGCTGTTTCACACAGAAAATTGAAGAGAGAGAGAAGAAGGGCTATATATAGGGATAGATAGAGGGAAAATCTGAGAAGGGTGTGAAGAGAAAAACAAAATGGGTGGTGGTGGTGGTGGTGAAGAAGGGAACAACTTGGAATTCACTCCCACTTGGGTGGTTGCTGTTGTTTGTTCTGTGATCGTTGCTGCTTCATTTGCTGCAGAACGGTTTCTGCACTATGGAGGGAAGTTTCTCAAGAAGAAGAACCAGAAGCCACTCTATGAAGCTCTGCTGAAGATCAAAGAAGGTTCTTCTCTTCTTTCGCTTTCCTTTTTATTGTGTTGGTTTAACAGATAAAAGTTGTCAACAATGCATGTTTTGGTTGTTCTTTTGGTGTGGTTGTCTTTCAATTAGAGTTTTTCCACACCAACTGTTTGATGAAGTCTACAAGAAAAAGATAAAACATTTTGAACATGTTTAAGGAACTAAGTGTAAGTCTAAGTAATGTTTTTGGGTTGAAATTAATGTTACTGTCTTATATAAATTTGATTTCAAGTTTAATTGGTGTTGAATCTGAATCCTTTTTGAAAGACAACTAGTTATCAGTGAGTTAGTTTTCTAAATTTGATCTTAATGTCTAATGGGTATGCAGAGATTTCTGATAAGAAAAATGGGATGTGATCAATTTTGCAACAAAACTTAGGTTCTTAGCCAAACATATGCTTTTGGGGTTTTGGTGTGTTTCTCAAACTAGATGTCCACCACAACATATAAGCAGGGATGAGTTGTTGAGAAAAAAAAAAACCCTTTTTGATTCAAGAATGTTCCTATTTTTGCTTAATGATTAATGTGTATGCAGGGACTTCTGATATGAAAAAATGGGATGTGACTAATTTTCTGTGTTTTTGTTTCAGAGTTGATGCTGTTGGGATTTATTTCTCTGCTGCTGACAGTAACACAAAATGGGATTATCAAAATCTGTGTTCCTGAGAGTTGGACTCTCCACATGCTTCCTTGTAGTCTTAAGGATAAAGAAGAGAAAAAATCAGCAAAACTCACAGAACATTTTCAGACTTTTTTCTCTTTCACTCATATTAGGCACCTTTTAGCTGATGATGAGGGTGAGGGTCACCAAGCAACAACTGCTGAAAAACTTGGACACTGTGCTAGGAAGGTATCAGAGCAGTAGAAAGAATGAATGATCATACTAAGTTTTTTTGGCCATTTTTTGTTTGATGATTTCTCATTCTTTTTTGCCTATGATGTTCTGTTTGGAATCTAGATTCTCTATTAGCTACTGTAGCTGTCTTAACCAAAGTGTTATGCAAATTTTGTGTTTCAGGGCAAGGTTCCTCTCTTATCTGTGGAGGCACTGCATCATCTGCATATCTTTATTTTTGTCCTGGCCATTGTTCATGTCACATTCTGTGTTCTCACTGTTGTGTTTGGAGGGTTAAAAGTGAGAGCATAATTTGCTTTCTTTTTTCTTTTTTTTTAAGAGTGCTTTTTGAAAGCTCTTTTTTACTGATAAATTACTCTGCCTAATAGATACGTCAGTGGAAGCACTGGGAAAACTCTATTGGAGATGGGAATAATGGAACACCAGGTAAGTAGAAGAGATAAGCTATGTTTGGATTAAACAGGAGAAACTATTTTTACTTTCAATATATATATATTTCTGAATTCTATTGTATAAAATCTAAAAGGAATAATTTGCTACTTTTATTCAAAATGGTATTTTCAATTATTTTTCTAATCTATGATGTATTTTATAGCTATCAAACTCAATATGCCTTCCAACTCCAATTTCAGTTGGTGTGAGTGTGAATTATTAAACTTTCAGAAACCTCACTTGTGTTTAATTTTGTAAATAAGACCAAATTAAAAATATCACGGACTACAAATTTCACTTTATAAATTAATTTTATAAAATTGAATTAGATTTAAATTCCATTTTTTAACTTATTTTCTATCAAATAAATTGGTTATTTGTTGAATTTTTTCCTGTGCTGACTTCTTCATGTGCATATTGGTTTCTTTCAGATTTGGAATCAACAGTAACTCATGTTCAAGATCACGCTTTCATCCAGAATCGTTTTACCGGTTTTGGCAAAGATTCAACTTTTTTGGGATGGCTGGTAAGTAATTTACAAGTATTTTAGTCTAAAATCGATAAAATTTTGTTAAAAATTCAACTATGAATCTAAAATTTATATTGGGTTTGATTCAACTATAAAAATTGAACGATATTATTTTAAAATTTTGAATAAAAAGTAATGTCAATACTTTGTGTTGGGTTTGATTCATATGAATCTCCCATTTTAGTAATTTCTTTGGTTCATTTTCTCTGTGTTTAGCTTCTTTTACTTAACAATTTTCCTAAGGGGTTAACATTATATAGCTGTTACTAATTTTTCATTTTTCTTTCAGAAATCATTTTTCAAGCAATTTTATGGATCTGTGACGAAGTTAGATTATGTGACATTAAGGCTTGGTTTCATTATGGTAAGGTTTCATTATGGATCTGGTATTCTCATGATTGATGCATAATAATAATAATATTTATTTTTATATCTCTGTTTTAGACTCATTGCAGAGGAAATCCAAAGTTTAATTTTCATAAATACATGATTCGTGCCCTTGAAGACGATTTCAAGAAAGTTGTTGGGATAAGGTATGTGCCTTCTGAAGAATATTTCTTTAATGATTGTTAACTTCATAACATTTTTAGCTCATGTGTTTAAGCTTTTATCACATAACTTCATATAATTAATTATTCAAAAATTTTCTTTGTTATTTGGTTGGTCAAGTTTTTTATTCTTTAAAGTTACAATTGTTGTGCAGTTGGTATCTTTGGATCTTCGTGGTCATCTTCATGTTGCTTAATGTCCATGGTAAGCTATGGATTTTTGGTAATCTCATACCTGAACTTAACTTAAATGTATTGAAAAAAATTAGAAAAAAGAAACACTTAATTTAGTACTCAATATAAAGAAATCCATTTAATGTGAAGAACAATTTTGTTGGTAATTTTACATCACTTGACATAAAAGAGAATCTGAAGGATTTTTTTTTTTTTGTGTGCTTAATTTCTAGTATGAACAATGAACATGTTAACAACAATGTCATGTTTTGTTTTTTCTAGTTGTCTAAGAATATTAACTTGATTCCCAAATTTTTTTTTCCAGGTTGGCACACATATTTCTGGATTTCTTTCGTTCCTCTCATTGTAAGTATAATGTTCATATATATTAGGTTTCACAAAATTAACTCTAAACTTTTTTCTATTATATGTATTTTTAAGATCTAATTGCATATTTATAGTAACTTCCTTCATATTTTATAACCAGACCTAAATTTATCCTTAAATAAAATTAATTTTAAGCATAAGTTTGATATTTTATAAAATTCAACATGCCTCACAATTAAAATAATAATAATAATGATAATAATAATAATAATTCTTTTAAATAATTCCGTTTTGTTGAATTAATTTTTTTTAATGAGTTCCAAATAAGGTTATGGTAGGCATAATTATAAACTTTGACATCTCATTTATATTGACATTTCAGTTGTTGACATCTCAGTTATGTTGACATCTCCGAAGCTCATCAATCATTTTCCATCACATAAAAATTTATTAAAAAATAAATAAATAAAAATATTACAAAGTATGAAAGTATCACATCAAACTCATGATAAAAATTATACTTCATAACATAGACAAACTATATTTATTATGAAAAAAAAATCTAAATAAAATACATTCAAGTAAAATATTAAACTATTTATATTGTTCTCTACTAATCAAACTTAAATTACCTGACTTATAATAACTTGAGTCTTAATTACTTTATGTCTTTCACTAAAGTTTGACTTAATTAGTTTAAACATGATGTAAATTATATGTATCTTTTCATTTCAACTTTTAATTAATATTTTACTTATAAAAGACTAATGTATGAAACCATCTATCACCTTTGGTTTGTAATAAACAATGTATGTCTACTCATATAACTTGTGTATTTATGTTGTAATTATTTGTCTCCAACTTGTTTATAACTTGTTTAACTAATCTTTGTGTTCTTGGTTTATATTGTTCAGCTTCTACTAGCTGTGGGTACGAAGTTGGAGCATGTAATAATTCAACTAGCTCATGAAGTAGCTGAGAAACATTCAGCCATTGAAGGTGAATTGGTTGTTCAACCAAGAGATGATCACTTTTGGTTTCATCGCCCCCACATTGTCCTCTTCTTGATTCACTTCATTCTTTTCCAAAATGCTTTTGAGATTGCATTTTTCTTCTGGATATTGGTAAACACACTTTTTTTTTTGTTTCCTTTGCATCTCCATTTTTGATTTTCTCTTTTAGGTTTTGTGAATTAATATAGAAGGAGTAGTTGGAGAGAAGTATCTCATAATCTAAATGATTATATAACCTTATTGATTTGTGTTTTTCAGTTTACATATGGCTTTGACTCATGTATCATGGGACGAGTGCGTTACATTATTCCAAGGCTTGTTATTGGGTAACTACAATATGTCTCTTTTCTTTTGAACAAATATTTAATGTATTAAATTAGGGTTTCTTTTGTTTCTTTTAAAGTTGAGTAGAGAAGATTAATAAGAATTTATATTGTCTACTTGATTTTTTTTGTTAGGTCTTTAAAATATACTTATGTATATTGATTTTAATGTCTTAGACTATATTAAAAACTTTTTTATTATCAAAATCAATATATTTTAAGGATATAACAAATGGACAACAAAAAACACAAAAAAAAAATCACATAAAAGTTTGAATTTTATGTTGGATTTTTGTTTTTATTTCTTTGTTATACATTTAAAATATAAAGATTTTATTATTTTAAAATATATTAAAAAAATTTAATATATATAAAAATCTGTGTATTTTGAAAGTAAAAAAGAAAAAAAAACTTTTAGAATCTCATAAAACTTTCAATTATACAATTAAATTTTTCCATGTTAAGGTTTTGTTTGTGATCATGTCATATACAAATTTTATATATATTTTTTAACTAAACCAAATTCTAATGAGATCTAACCTATTTAATTTGCATGAAGAAGGAGATAGAGCAAGATTTCATATGAGGAGATTCATTTCCCTTTCAAACACCCATTATATTTTGGTTCATGAGATTTCAACCAACCAAAATTATTGTGCTTAAATTGTTCATTAATTTCTTTGCATTTTGACATCATGAACATTCTAATTAATTTCAATCATTTTCCTCTCTTTTACCTTTTCCTCACATTTTTTTTTGTTGGATTTGTTCTTTGTAGGGTATTTATTCAAGTATTATGTAGTTATAGTACCCTACCACTTTACGCAATTGTAACCCAGGTGAGTTTTCAGTTTTTTTTTAGAGTCAAATTACAAGATCGATTTTCTTATTTTTTAAATTTAATTTCTTTTTGCATTCACATTGAAAACAAGCTCATGTTAGACATTGATATAAACTTTTACATTTCTACTAAACTGACATTTCAAAACTCATCAATCGTTTATCAATACATATAATTTTATTAAAAAAAAAATTCTAACACATGTTACATGCAATGTAGATGGGAACTCACTTTAAGAAGGCCATATTTGATGAACAAGTGCAAGCACGTCTTGTTGGATGGGCACAAAAGGCAAAGAAGAAAGGTTTGAGAGGTGATAATAATGGTCAATCTGTTCAAGGAAATGCTCAGGTGGGTGCTGGAATTCAACTTGGACAAGTCTTTAGGAGGCCATCTGCACAAGAAGACAATGTTATTGTCCCTAGAGATGAAGGGCATGAATAAGTATGGGTGCCCCAAAATAATATTTTCAGCCATATTAATTATATGGTTTTAGGTGTTGTAATTTTGCTCAGTGTCATATCAGCAAAGAATAATCCCACAATCTTGTGGTGGAGTGCAAAGAGCCTATATGATAGGAACATAGTGGATTAGTGTGCATTAGGAAAATGTTATCTATTAGGCAGAATTTTGTGATAGCAAAACAAAATTTTCAATTGGTAAAACTTGTTAAACTTGTTGTTTATATATCACAAATTTGTTGCTAGTATATTTAAGCAGAATTTGTTGTTTATATATCACAAATATTTTCTTTTTTTGGTTCTAAAGTGATATTATAAATTCTTATATTAATTAATATAAAAAAGGAGGGAAGTAGGAAACATTATAAAAATAAAGAGTTGATTTGGGAGTTGTCAGCCCAATCCAATAAATTAGTGTATGAAGTCCTAGGTAGTTTTGTGTCATTAGAAAGTTTGTAGTTTTATCCAAAAAGAATATATATATATTATGCCACAAAAATCCCCAACTAATGTGTTGGTACTTTATATGTATTTTGTTAAGAGTTATTTGTGTTTTAATTTTATGAATAAAGAAGCTGCAGTTATTGGAGAAATTTAATTAAAAAGGTTAAATCTTATTCTTTAATTGTTAATTATGAGAAAAATAAACTATGTTTGAGTTTTTAAAATGAGTAAGTTGTTATGATAGAAAACTTTGATATTATAGTGCAAAGAGAGATCATGACAAGGGTTTAATTTTTGTGTCAAAATAAGATTATATAAGAGAATGAAGAGTAATGTTCAGAATTCAAATTCAAATTCACCAATATCATGGTTGGAGATGCTTTAATGGTGATTTACACCATAGTTAGATGAGTTGACAAAAGGAAAAGAAGAAGACAAATGAATAAACACATAGACTAAAAGAACAAGAAGCACTCATATTAGGGTTGTGACACTTTTCTCTTCAACTTTTGAAACCCATTGAAATGAAGAGGATAAGGTATCTATAAAGGGAGAATTTCTTCCTACACCCATAAAATAGTTTACCCCATCTTATCCCTGAATAAAAATATATTAAAAATCCTAAATTTCTTTCCTCTGTCTTCACGAGACGTCCATCTTGACCTTCACACTACTATCTCCATCATCTTCATCACCTATCACCAATTTCATCTTCACATAACTATTTTCGGATTGGTCAATATGGAATGTATTATCAGATTTGGGAGTGTATATCAGATTACCCAATCAGATGTGTAAATTTACATACCGGATTACCCAATCTAGTATATAAATTTACATATAGGATTTTCCAATCTGGTTTGCATTTCTGGATCTAGTAATGCATATCGGATTGACCAATCCAATATGTAAATTTACATACCGGATTGGGTAATTCGGTATATACTCCAGGATCCAATATATACTCCCAGATCCAGTAATGCATACCGGATTGACCAATCCGGAAGTGCATGCTTTTTTTATTTATTCAAGTTTGTTATGTGTGGGTTGTTATGCAGGCCTCAAAGCTTGTACTTTTTCCATGTCGGGAAATATGAGCTCTATTGCTTCCAAGTGATGAAGGAACAACAATAGAGATATTGTATGTGCAACTAGTATCCGAACAAATTCCCCCGCATGTCCAACTAGAGTAACAAAATGAATAAATAATGATTCTGAAAGAGCCCATCATTATACTTCTTTTAGGCCTTAATTAGAAGATAAAAGAATGCTCCTCAACTATAGAATTCAAAAGCATAAGCGCATTCTAACTAAAGTATCAAACTTAAGACCTACACAACTTACTTGTGTTATCCCTATGATGTCTGTTTGAAATGCCAAAGAATTTAATGAGATAAAATCTCAAAGCAAATTAATAGACACTAGACTAATGTACATTTAAAACTTCAGCAACTAAATAGATGTAAGTGATGCACACAACCATTGAATGTAGCTAGAAAAATAGAAACTGATGTACATTATCATATACACGTTCGTAATTGTTGGTATCTACAAACAACCTTGATACAATATTGTTGATAATGTTCTCCAATAAAAGTTACCATTTTATCTCGACAATTATAGATAACTTTAGTCACCAACAAAAAAACATAAAACCATTCACTTTCGAATTGGTCAATCCAGTATACATTACTGAATCTAGGAGTGTATACTAGATTACCCAATCTGGTATGTAAATTTACATACCTGATTAGGTAATCTAGTATGTAAATATACATACCAAATTGGGTAATCTAGTATACACTAACAAAATCAGGAATGCATTTCGGATTGGCCAATCTGAAAATAGTTATGTAAAGATGAAATTGGTGACGCGTGAAGAAGATGATGGAGATAGCATTGTGAATGTTAAGAGGGATATTATGTAAAGAAAGAAAAAGAAATTTAAATTTTTTAATATACTTTTATTGTAGGATAAAATAGAGATAAAATATTTTATGGGGATGCAGGAAAAAAAAGTGCATAGAGGAAACAAACTAGGCCGATCAATTAAAAATCCCAAGCAAAACAAGAATAAAGAAGGTCCAACTTTTTCTTGCATCCCTATGCTTCGGTCTAATGACTCACCCAATTATCGTCATACTTATAGATACTCTTTTAATAACCAAGGTTCCATTTCATCTATACTTATATATTTTTTTAGGGTTAAATATGTTTTTGGTCCCTCACGTTTAAGTGAATTTTGGGATTAGTCCCTCTTCGAAACTTTATACCAATTTAATTCTTCATCTTTAGAAATGCATGGATTTAGTCCTTCTTACCAAGTTTTGTTAAGTTTATTTGACGTTTCAAGCGCATTTCATGATAATATTTGAATTGTTTACACCGTTTGATACATTTTTGCTTCAATGTTAACTCAAATATTATCATAAAATGTGTTTAAAATGTCAAATAAACTTAACAAAATTTGGTAAGAAGAACTAAATTCATGCATTTCTAAAGATGAAGGACTAAATTGCTATAAAGTTTTGAAGAGGGACTAATCCCAAAATTCACTGAAACTTGAGGGACCAAAAACATATTTAATCCATTGTTTTTATGCATAATATTATTGAACTTGAAAAAGTGAAATAAAGTCTACGTGTTTTTTTTAGGTTAAATTATTCAATTGGTCCCAATTTTCATATGAAAATTTGAAGTTGGTCCCTCAATTTTAAAAAGTGTTAAATAGGTCCCTAATTTTGATAATTTGTTTCAATGAAGCCCATTCCGTTAAAATGGCAGAAACGGCGTTAAGAGCACAGTGACGTGGAAATGTAAGACAGAACTGAACAGTGAAGTGGCATATTAAATGTGGTACACATGGAATTTTGAAATGCTTTAATAAATAATTATTTTGTGAAAACGGTGTGGAAAGTTATTAAATGTTGTAATAAATAATTATTTTCTAAAAACGTTGTTGGAAGTTAATAAATGTTGTAATTAAGATGTAATAAAACAGAAAGGGCGTTGGACTTGAGCTTCAAATTGGGGCTTCAGGGTTCTTCTAGGGTTTTCGTGCGTTGGCGAAATTGGACGAAGGAGTGGTTCGCAGAAGCATCGCCAGGGTGTGGGATCTTTGTGCTGGAAAGTTGGCGTTCGAACAGCTGGAATCATAGTGTTCGTAGTGGAATTGCGATCTCGGTGGAAGCAGAGGGTTGTCAGGTGAGTTATGCATTTCAGCTCGAAGTTCCCATTTCTGTCGGCATGCACCGTTTAATTGTTTGTTTATTGCGAAAGTGAAGTATGATTGTGTTATTTTGGGTTTAAATATTGGAACTTTATTAAAGTTCAGTGTATGACCCACCACCATGTTCGAATTTGTGTTCCCTTGTGGTCCCCCTTTTATTATTGTTTTCCCTTTTTTGTTTGGATGTTTTTTACTTTATTGTATAAGTGTATGTGCTTATATAGGTGTATGTGATTATATAGGTGTTTGTGGTTATATATTTTTGTGCATCATAGGGGACGAAAAGTTTGAAGGATGAACAATGGGGTTTGTGGATGATTCATTACACTTATATATAGCAATTCTTAATTGTTTTTCAATGCATTTAAATATAAATGACACATTTCAGTCTAACATTTCCACGTCACTGTGCTCTTAACGCCGTTTCTGCCATTTTAACGGAAGGGGCTTCATTGAAACAAATTATCGAAATTAGGGACCTATTTAACACTTTTTAAAATTGAGGGATCAAATTCAAATTTTCATAAGAAAATTGGGACCAATTGAATAATTTAACATTTTTTTTACTATAAAACATGCTTTGCTAGTTTGTGTCTCAAAATAATTAATTAATAAATTTATTTTTTAAAGAAAATAACATCTAAAAACTGATAAAAGAACACGCTTAACGTTTTTAATAAAAAAATATATTTTTAACTTATTCACCTATCCTTTAAGGACACGAATTAACATTTAATTTGTCCAACAAATTTAAATCCCCATTAACTTAAAACAAGTTTTAAATTAAATTCGAACTTATTTATTTCATGACTGTAATGCATACTTAATTAATTTAAGTGATCACAGTGAAAAGACAACCATGCCCCCATAAAATTTAAGATACAGAATCATTCAAACATCTTCCTACAACTACGTCACATTATTTTTTCTTTTTCTTTATATAATGAAGTTTAAATATTTGATAGATCAATCACTTAGTCTTTTGTACTAATTGAGTAAGAAGCGCGTAACAAGGTTTCACAAAAACTATAAAAATGGAAGAATCATGTGAGACACATAACATTGAATCGTGAGAGCATAAGACTTGCAAATTGTTCATACGTCAAAGGTTTCCAACAAGAGTTTTCAAGGAATGGGATCATATCCCAGAAACAATAAATTCGAGCTTTCAAATTCCATAACTCAGCACAATTAATTTTCAATGTGGCGAGTTACAGAGGCAAAAGGGTCTTCAGAAGAAGCTGTTTCACACAGAAAATTGAAGAGAGAGAAGAAGGGCTATATATAGGGATAGATAGAGAGAAAATCTGAGAAGGGTGTGAAGAGAAAAACAAAATGGGTGGTGGTGGTGGTGGTGAAGAAGGGAACAACTTGGAATTCACTCCCACTTGGGTGGTTGCTGTTGTTTGTTCTGTGATCGTTGCTGCTTCATTTGCTGCAGAACGGTTTCTGCACTACGGAGGGAAGTTTCTTAAGAAGAAGAACCAGAAGCCACTCTATGAAGCTATGCTGAAGATCAAAGAAGGTTCTTCTCTTCTTTCCCTTTCCTTTTATTGTGTTGGTTTAACAGATAAAAGTTATCAACAATGCATGTTTTGGTTGTTCTTTTGGTGTGGTTGTCTTTCATTTCAATTAGAGCTTTGCAACACCAACTGTTTGATGAATTTTACAAGAAAAAGATATTGAACATGTTTAAGGAATCTAACTGAGTTACGGTCTTGGGTTGAAAATGGTGTTATTGTCTTATGTAAATTTGATTTCAAGTTCCATTGGTGTTGAATATCTTCGCTGAATGAAGAATCCCTTTTGAAAGAAAACTAATTATTTATGAGTTGATTTTCTAAATTTGATCTCAATGTGTAATGGGTATGCAGAGATTTCTGATAAGAAAAATGGGATGTGATCAATTTTACAACAAAGTTTAGTTTCTTAGCCAAACATATGCTTTTGGGGTTTTGGTGTGCCTCTCACTCAAACTAGAGCTCCACCACAATATATAAGGAGGGATGAGTTGTTGAGATAAAACTCTGTTTTTGATTCAAGAATGTTCCTATTTTTACTTGATGATTAATGTGTATGCAGGGACTTCTGATATGAAAAAAATGTGAAGTGATTAATTTTCTCTGTTTTTGTTTCAGAGTTGATGCTGTTGGGATTTATTTCTCTGCTACTGACTGTAACACAAAATGGGATCATCAAAATCTGTGTTCCTGAGAGTTGGACTCACCACATGCTTCCTTGCAATCTTAAGGATAAAAAACAGAAAGAATCAGCAAAACTCACAGAACATTTTCAGACTTTTTTCTCTTTCACTGATATTCCTTCCTCTGTTAGGCACCTTTTAGCTGATAATGAGGGTGAGAATCACCACGCAGCAGCTGCTGTAAAACTTGGACACTGTGCTAGGAAGGTATTACTAAGTTTTTATTGACCATTTTTTTTTTATTATAAATCGGTTTTGTAAGTTTGAGTTAGATTTAAAATTTACCGATTTTTCATTTTGTATGTTTTGGATGTTATGTTTCATTCCACATGCTTAATCAAAGTGTTATGCAAATTTTCTTTTCAGGGCAAGGTTCCTCTGTTATCTGTGCAGGGATTGCATCATCTGCATATCTTTATTTTTGTCCTGGCCATTGTTCATGTGACATGTTGTGCTGTCACTGTTGTTTTTGGAGGCTTAAAAGTGAGTGCATAATTTGCTTCTTCTTCTTTTTTAACAAGATGTGCTTTTTGAAAGCTCTTTTCTACTGATAAATTAGTCTACGTAACAGATACGTCAGTGGAAGCACTGGGAAAACTCTATTGGAGATGAGAATAGTGGAACACCAGGTAAGTAGAGATATAGCTATGTTTGGATTAAACAAGATAAAATATTTTTACATTCAATAACAGTGTTGAATACTATTTTATAAAATCTAAAAGGGAGAATTTGTTACTTTCATTCAAAAGGTACTTTATAGTGCTCCCAGTTGAAATAACATGCACATAATTTGTTACTCTCACATGTTCAATTTATTTTTTCTAATCTATGATGTATTTTATAAGTATCAAACTCAATATGCCTTCCAACTCCAATTTCAATTGATGTGATCGTGAATTATTAAATTTTCATCACCATACATATACAAGAATTGAATTCTCAAATGAGAGTCAAACCTCACTTGTGCTTAAATGTTGTTGGAGATCCCATAAAGTTTAAATATAAGATTAAATTACACTATATTACACTATAAGAATATAAGAATAAGTGTAAACTTTATTTTAAAAATCGATTTTATATGATTGAGTTAGATTTAAAGTTCATTTCTTAATAAGATATCGTAATTATATAAAATCTATTTTAGTGAGGTTTGTTATTTAATGAATCTATTGTTCCACCTATTATAAGGCTGCTACCAAACCATCCACAAGATATCTAGTTTCAAGTTTGAGATGTATATATTTCAACATGAGAAAAGTATGTTAGAAATCTCATATTGTTTAGATATAAGACTAAATTATAATACGTAATTAGGTACAAATTTCATATTACAAAATAATTTTGTAGAATTGAATTAGATTTAAAATCTACTTGATTTGTGCTTTTATGTTAATCTTTAAGTTTACATCATTTTAATTTCTTTAGTTTTGAATCACAAACATGAAACTTCAAATGGAAATATGCAACACATTAGTTTAGATAAGCACAATATGCTAAGTATTGAACATCATGAAAGCTATCTAATCTTTTTTTTTTTCCTCTGCTGACTTCTTTATGTGCATAGATTTGGAAGCAACAGTGACTCATGTTCATGATCACGCTTTCATCCAGAATCGTTTTATTGGTTTTGGCAAAGATTCTGCTATTTTGGGATGGGTGGTAAGTTATTCACAAGTACTCTAGTCTAAAACTAATAAAATTTGTTAAGAATTCAAGTTTCAGTCTAAGATTTATATCGATTAAAAATGTAAAAATTAAATAAAATATAAGAAAAATTAAAATTTTGATGTAGAAGTGATGTTAATATTTAATATGAGTTTGTTGATGAATCTCCCTGTTTAATAATTTCATTTGAAGACAAAGTAACGTCACATTTCGATTAGAAGTTATATAGTTCAACCACAAGCATTCCATATTTATTTGGTTCATTTTCTCTCATCATCCTATTCAGCTTCTTTTACTAAAATATTTTCAAGGTTAACACATTTTTTCATTTTTCTTTCAGAGATCATTTTTCAAGCAATTTTATGGATCTGTGACAAAGTTAGATTATGTGACATTAAGGCTTGGTTTCATTATGGTAAGGTTCTAAATGTTCTGTCAACTAAGCTGGTATATTGCCATGATTGATACATAATAGTATATATTTTATATCTCTGTTTTAGACTCATTGCAGAGGAAATCCAAAGTTTAATTTTCATAAATACATGATTCGTGCCCTTGAACACGATTTTAAGAAAGTTGTTGGAATAAGGTATGTGCCTTCTGAAGAATAATTCTTTAATGATTGTTAACTTCATAACATTTTTAGTTCATGTATTTAAGCTTTTATCACATAACTTCATCAATAAGTAATTAATTGTTCAAAAAATTTCTCTGTTATTTGGCTGGCCAAGTTTTTTTATTCTTTGTAGTTACAATTGTTGTGCAGTTGGTATCTTTGGATCTTTGTGGTCATCTTCATGTTGCTTAATATCAATGGTAAGCTTTGGATTTTTGGTAATCTCATACCTCAATTTAACTTAAATGTATTGAAAAAAATTAGAGAAAAGAAACACTTAATTTAGTACTCAATATAAAGAAATCCATTTAATGTCAAGAACAATTTTGTTGAGTATGTGCTTAATTTCTAGTATGAACAATGAACATCGTTAACAACAATGTCATGTTTTGTTTTTTCTAGTTGTCGAAGAATATTAACTTGACTCCCAAATTGCTTTTCCAGATTGGCACACATATTTCTGGATTTCTTTCGTTCCTCTCTTTGTAAGTATAATGTTCATAGAAAAAAACCAAACAAATTTAGGGTTTGTAGGAAATTGTCAATAAAAGAAAAATCCTTCAAATTTCAGTTACTTATCTATATTTTTCGTAGAGGCGGAGAATGGATGAAATTGGATGTTCTTGCAGGATGATCATTTCTCCACATTTAGCAACACGAATTAATTGTTAAATTTCTATGATCTTATGTATAAAAAAAATATATTTTCTCTTAATTATAGACTAAGTTTGGTTAGATTTGAGACCATCTTTACACTATAAGAAAATTTCAAAATAATAATCAATTTTAATAACTAAAAATAATTAGTTAGTACAGTGACTAATTTAAAAATTATCAATTATTTTGGTAATTAAATAATTTCTATTATAAATAAAAATAATAATTTGTTTATTGATCATTAACATTAGTTATCAAGATTTTTGCTACCAAAGAAATTAATCTCTAAATTGATCACTAATTAGGAAATTGGTCTTTAAACATACTTTAAACATACTTAATGCGAAATTGAAATTCGTTCTTATCCGAAATTTTGATACAATTTAGTCCTAAAACTTAAAAAATTAATGGATATACTCTTTCTAACTCAATTGTGTTAAAATTTTTTGACTTGTCAAGTGACATTTTGAGTTGACGTTTGAGTAGTTTACATTCTTTGACATGTTCTAACTCAAATGTCAATATCAAAGATCGCTTAACACGTACAAAAAAAAGGCTAACACTTAAGAGTATTATATCCATTCATTTTTAATGTAGAGAGACCAAAATATATTAAAGTTTCGAACATCGATAAATTCCAATTTCACGTTAAAATAGGCACTAACAATATATTTAATCGTAATATAAAATTAAGAAAAATATGAATATATATATATATATATATATATATATATATATATATGATTTAATTAGATATTCATAGTAACTTGCTTCATAGTATTTAAAAATAATTACATTTATCCTTAAATAAAAATAATTTTAAGCATAAGTTTGACATTTTATAAAATTTAACACGCTTCACAACTAAAAAAAGAAATACATTTTTTTAGTATATTATAACAAATAGGACAATGATACTATGACTCCTAGTTTTTGACTTTCATCTTTTACTTTCTGACATGTTTTAGTGTGGGTTATATATATTAATGTACCATTATCTTTTCCTTTCCTTTGAAAGAATCAATAGCCTACACTAAGCCACGTCACAGAATAAAAGAAAGAAGTCAAAACATAATTTTCCTAACAAATATAACAATAATAAAAAATCTTTTAAATAAATTCGTGTGTTAAATCTAAAAAGTAATTCTTTTTCAATTACTTAATTCTTAGTTTAATTTATTTCTTTTAATAAAAGTTTGACTTGATTAGTTTAAACTTGATGTAAATTAGTTTATATATATCTTTTCATTACAAATTTTAATTAATATTTTAATTATAAAAGACTAATGTATGAAACCATCTATCACTTTTGGTTTCTAATCAACAATGTATGTCTACACACATTACTTGTTAATTTATGTTGTAATTATTTGTCTCCAACTTGTTTATAACTTGTTTAACTAATTTTTCTTGGTTTGCATTTTCAGCTTCTTCTGGCTGTGGGTACAAAGTTGGAGCATATAATAACTCAACTAGCTCATGAAGTAGCTGAGAAACATTCAGCCATTGAAGGTGAATTGGTTGTTCAACCAAGAGATGATCACTTTTGGTTTCATCGCCCCCACATTGTCATCTTCTTGATTCACTTCATTCTTTTCCAAAATGCTTTTGAGATTGCATTTTTCTTTTGGATATTGGTAAGCACACTTTTTTTCCTGTGCTTTTCCATTTTTGGTTTTCTCTTTTAGGTTTTGTGAATTAATATAGAAGGAGTAGTTGGAGAGAAGTATCTCATAATCTAAATGATTATATAATAACCTTATTGATTTGTGTTTTTCAGTTTACATATGGCTTTGACTCATGTATCATGGGAGAAGTCTGTTACATTATTCCAAGGCTTGTTATTGGGTAATTACCGAAATTTTTCTTTTTCAGTATACAATATATCTCTTATCTTTTGAACAAGATCATCAATGTATCAAATTAGGGTTTCTTTTTTGTCTTTTAAACTTGAGTAAAAAAGATTTACAAGAATTTAGATCCTATATTATATTTTTTTATTTTTTTTAAAATACAAAGATGTATATTGATTTTAATGTTTTAAAATATATTGAAAACTTTTTATATATCAAAATCAATATATTTTGAAGGTATAACATATGGACAATAAAAAAATAGCAAAGAATTTAAACTATTTGAATCTCATAAAACTTTCAATTACCCATTAGATATTTCTATGTTAAGGTTTTGTGTGTGATTATGTCACATACAAATTTTATATTTACCTTTATTTTTTCAACTAATTCAAATTCTAATGAGATCTAACCTATTTAATTTATATGAAGAAAGAGATAGAGCAAGATTTTCATGTGGGGAGATCTATTCCCTTTCGATCACCCATTATATTTTGGTTCATGAAATTTAAACCAACCAAAATTATTGTTGCTTAAATTGTTCATTAATTTCTTTATATTTTGACTTCATCATGAGCATTCTAATTAATTTTACTTCAATCTTTTTTCTCTTCTACCTTCTCCTTACATTTTTTTTTGGGTTTGTTCTTTGTAGGGTGTTTATTCAAGTACTATGTAGCTATAGTACCCTACCACTTTATGCAATTGTAACACAAGTGAGTTTTGAGTTTTCTTTCAAAATGCAAAACCAATTTCAAAGTGAGCTTTTAAAATCAATTTCTCTTTGCATTCACATTTTATAACACATGTTACATGCAATGTAGATGGGAACTAACTTTAAGAAGGCCATATTTGATGAACAAATGCAAGCACGTCTTGTTGGTTGGGTACAAAAGGCAAAGAAGAAAGGTTTAAAAGGTGATAATAATGGCCAATCTATTCAAGGAAGTGCTCAAGTGGGTGTTGAAATTCAAATGGAACCTGTCCCAGAAGAAAATGTTATTGTCCCTAGAGATGAAGGGCATGAATGAGTGTGACTGCCCTAAAAAAAAAATTTCAACCTTATTAATTATTTAGTTTTAGGTGTTGTAATTTTGCTCAATGTCAAATCAACAAAGAATAACCCCACAATGTTGTGGTGGAGAGCAAAGCCACTATATTATAAGGACAAATGGATTACTGTGCATTAGGAAAATGTTATCCATTAAGCAAAATTTTGTAATAGAGAAAGAAAATTTCAATTGTCAAAACTTGTTTGTGTGTATATATATCACAATTTTGTTGTTAGAAAATTGTCTACGAATTATCCATAAAACAAAATCTGTAGGTAATCAATGCATAGGTAATTATTTATGCATTTTTAGTATGTGGGAAATATATTTCATTGAGTAATACATACGAATATCCATCTGTTAGAGAATTTTCCACAATTACTAATGCCACGACTATGTGTGTGAAAATACATGTTTAAACATTTCGATTGATTGAAATATGATTTCAATATGTTAAAATCCTATAACATTAACGATAAATAAACTTGGCTTGGTTCAAATCAATTGACATTCAAATCAATGGATTGAAATCACTAAAGAAACAATTACAAGTGATTTCAATTCCTTAAAAGTTAAATAAATTGATTGAATTGGCTTTTGAAAATTATTTTCATTATGTTTTAACCAATTACATTTATTTTCAACCAATTGATTATACTAATTTAGCCTTTTATTCTTTAAGGTATTGTTTGGATTGGGGAGATGATTTGACGGAGAGTGAGTAGATGGATTTGAGGGGATGAAGAGAGGATTGAATGGTGTTTAGATTAAGAGGTTTGAAGGGATGGATGAGAGAATTTGAATGGAAAGTTTGTGAAATTGTGAGAGTTTATGAATCATGTGATAGGTGTGGTAGATTAAAAAAATGTTTTAATTGATAAATATATGTTTACCAATTTACCCCTATGATGAAATGTGATATAAATTGTAATGTAAGTAGTAAGAAAATGAAATTGAATTTGTTATTTATAATAAAAAATTAAATTGGAAAGGTTTTTGAATATCGAAGATAAATTTTTAGAAAAAAAAAAGTTTAGTTACACTAAGATTAAAACATTCTTCTTAGTTTGAAAGATATCGTTTGTCAAATAATCAAGATTCAAACATTGTTCTACTAATCTCTCTATTAAAGATCATTTGGTTTTCCTTAGTAAGTTCCATATAATTATAGTCTAAGTGATTTTGTTCTAGATTTTATTTTCATTTATTGTTCTGTAATTTTTCTTTATTAGGACAATCAAAATTGGCTTTTAAAAGGGGTTTACTAGCTTGTAAGAATCTTATAGAATTCAAGATCTAGTGTTTATTCATATAAAAAACTTGATATAGCTTATCAACTTGATATGGAGAATAGGACAATGTAACCTTTTTTTGGGAGGTAAGTTAGTGTACTATTTTACGTTTTTCTTTTTACTTTATAATTTTTTTACCGGTGGCGGATCTTAATTATCCTTCAAAAGTGAGTCATGGTTCCTCAAACTTTTAATTCTTTTTTCTAAAATATGTGTAGTATATATTATATTGATAGAAATTAAATTAGATAATTTTTTATTTCTTTCATAAAGTATAATATTTAATGTTAATAAATAATAAAACAAAATTAAATATAATAAAGTATAAAAAATTATTAAGATATTTTTTATGTTATCTTGTCTTTTAAGTTTCTCAGATATTATATGTCTTCTATTCTTAAAAATCTTCTTTTGTTTGTGAAAAAACAAAAAATAAAAGTTAGATATGAATTCATTCTTTTTGCTCCCACTTTTCATTTGTTCTCTTGAAAAAATAACTCTTGTCTCTTGATAGTAAATATTAGTATGATAGTTAATATTTTTTTAATCTCATGAGATTTTAATATATTTATTTATTTTTAAATATAGAAAGAAAAGTTACGTACTATATGTTCTTTGGTAACCATTTTTTAATTGTGACTTGATTATCATATATCTTTCTTTTAGTAATTACATCTCTTAATTTTTTACTAGATTTTGATAAATTATTTTTTATTTCTAAACTTTTAAAAAAGGTATGTTGATGAAAAATAAAATAGTATTTTTTTTAATTGATAAAAGGGAAGATACCCGTGAAACTAAAAATAAGACAAATTTACTTTTTCACATATTCTCAAGCATGATATAAAGGATCAAATTGCATGATAATAAGGATCTAATTGTTGGATTAAATGAACTCTTTCTTGAAATTCAAAGAATAACAAGGAGAGTTTTATGTTAATTCTTTAAAACTTATCTCATAAAAACATTCTCAAATATCAGAATATTCAATTAATGAAAGAGATGAGCTTAGCAAAGCTTATTTATAATAGATCCATATCAAATACTAAATTATATATAAAGAAAAACATATAAGGATATTTCAATATTAAATTACATATATTTTGTTATATTTTAATGACAATTATTTTATATATATATATATATATATATATATATATTTTAAGTATATTATTTTGATCCATTCAAAATCTTTAGTCAAGATTTGCAAGTATATCTACACTTATTCGTTGAATGTAAAGAAAATTGACTTATTATCTCAAAATCCTTGATAAAACATATTATTTAAGAAACTTTAGCCTGTACAAATATTCAAAAATAAATTATGATACGAAAAAATAAATTCATTTTACAATACTACATTCAATTATAAATATTGATATAATATAAATGTGTAGGTTATTATCATTATCATTTAAAATCATCCTTTGAATTAAAAACAAAGCAAAACGGAATCCAAAATCAACTCTATTGTCTATTTAGTTTAGTATTCAATTGGCGTTTAAAATTAAATTGGGTGGTTGATATAGTGGTTAGACACCCCCTCTTACTCATAAGTTGTTAAGCCGATTGATTCAAGTAGTATAAAATTTGTGTTTGTTTTTCACCTTATTGATAAATTTATCAAACTAATGACTTAGTCTTACCATTAATTCTCACACACTATCGATTAATGTTACCATCGGCTATAATTATAACTATTATATATATAAAGAGAGATAAATATATTTATATTTTCTTTTATCAAATTTAAAAAATACACAATAATTTCTAAAAATTTTAATATACCCTTACATATAAAAAATCATAAAACTAGTAGGGGAGAGAAAGATATGTTTAAAAAAAATTCAACTTTATATATATATATATATATATATATATATATATATATATATATATATATATATATATATATATATATTTATTTATTTGTTGGTTCTTAAGTGAATATTTATAAATACCTATATTGATTAATATGAAAAAAGAGAAAAGTAGAAAATATTGTAAAAATAAATATTTGATTTGAAAGTCTTCTCTACAACTTAATAAGTTGGTATATGGAGATCTAGATAATTTTATGTCATTGAAATATTTAAAATTTTATCTAAAAGAATTATTTGAGATGGTTTGCAACTTTTATAAAAAAAATATTATTAAAAGACTTGCAGTTTTTGCCTTAAATATTACACGGTTTGTAATTTTTGTCAAAAAATTATACATTGAGTAATAATACTTATTAGTATTTATGTACGTAAACCTTAAGGTATTAAATCACATTAAATATGTATGCTTTTATTTAAATTTTATAGTCTAATTTCTAGGTATGTTTTTGTTAGAAGTAATTACTCTTTCTTATATGTAATTTCCGATATATATATATATATATATATATATATATATATAATATGTTACAAATCTCTAACTAATGTGTTATTAATCTTGATAGAAATTGTTTGTGTTTCAATTTTATGAATAGAGAAACGACAATTATTTTGGAGAAATTTAACTTTAAGAGGTTCAGTTATTTTCTTTAATTGTTATTAATAATGAGCAAAATAAACTATATTTGAGTTATCAAAATGAGTAAATTGTTACGATAGATGCAAAGAGAGATCATGACAATGATTTAGTTTTGAAATCAAAATAGATTATACAAGAGAATGAAGAGCAAGAAGAAGAGCAGTGTTCCCAATCCAAATTCAAATCCACTGATATCATGGTTGGAGATGCTTCCATGACGATTTACACCATAGTTAGATGAGTTGACAAAAGAAAAAGAAGGCAAGTGAATAAACATATAGACTAAAAGAACAAGAAACACCAGAATTAGGGTTGTGACACTTTTCTCTTCAACTTCTGAAATCCATTGAAAGGAAGAAGATAAGGTATCTATAAAGGGAAACAAACTAGGCCAATAGATTAGGAATCCCAAGCAAAGCAAGAATATAGAAGGCATCAATGGTGATGGCCCTCTTTCCATCTTCTCACTAACTAATATCTTACAATGTTCAAAGAAGAATTGAAATGAAATTTATAAGAGAAACATTGTGTGTTGAAACATGTTTTTCCACATAGGAATTAATTAATAATAATGGCATAAACTTTGTTCTCTTATATTTGGTGACATATGTCTAATAATTGGTTGAACTATCCCAACTTCTCATGATGTAATAAAGACCACCTTTGAATATCTATTATTTTCTCAAGACACAATATAATATTGTCAACATGCAAGCCATGTATACGTAGGCATATGAAGTTGGATATCAACCACAAGTTTTTTAGTCTCTACTTTTCACCTGAATACCTAAAATGACCAAAAAAATGGTCTTTTAAGAATATTAATTGATAAATATAAAGCATGAAGATAGGCTTGTTCAAAAACAATGGTAGTTATGACTTTTTTTTTTTTCTCCAAGCAAGTGTTTTCATTAAGTTGAAAAGAAAAAATACATTATATTTTTTATGGATTATGATTCCCCGAATATTATACTGTGAAACAAGAACAGTTTTTAGTTATCTTGATTATAGGAATTTTCCATTTCATTAATATAAAAAAGAATGTTACGTACTAATATGCGATAATGCGAAACACTTTTTTTTAATACTATTTTAATTTGAACATATTTTCCATTAATTGAAGATTATAAGAGTGTATGACTCTTACAAATCAACTCTCACGACTACGTAGTTTTATTGAATTGTCTGCATTCTAATGTTGATCTCCTTAATTATCGATCAACAATTTTGTGTAATTTTTTTATTAGCGATTTTAGTTCTTAAAGTTTAGAAAACTTATAATTTTGGTTTCAAATATATAATTTTGCATGCATTTATTTTACTTTTTATATTTTAATTAACAATTTTTTTTTCTTACGGCGTCTTAAATGAATACGTTATCCGTAATTATATTAAAATGAAAGAAGAAGATTTGCAAAGTTTGGAAAACAGAAAAATAAAAATGATACAAGCAATGATCTTAAGAACTTAACAGAAATAGAAATCAGAAATAGATTGAATCACATCACGGACAGTAAAATAAAATCAATATTTCAAATATGTTAGTGTAGAAATATTAACTATACAATAAATAAAAGTTGAATTATGTCTTTAAAATTTTTAATTTGTTTTCTAAAATAATTTTTTATGAAGCTTAAGCTAAGCATACACACTATCAAGTTAAGTTGCTTTTCATAACATATGTATTTTGATCATAATTCATTTGACTAAGATAGTCATACTCAAGTAAAACAAAACATATTTGTTAAATGTTAGGTATTATTTGGACACATCCATCGTTAAATTCATAATTATTATTTGGACACAATCACTTCTAACTTAACATAAGTATTTTTGAACAAATTTCCAATTCAAAGTTTATGAACAAATCTTACAAAAAAAACACATTACATCAGAAAAAAATATATAGCTTTAAATTCCTTTCAGAACTTCAAAATGTAAAATCACTTCTAAAAAAAACTCAAAAAAATTTGCAAGAAATTGCTACCAATTTTCTTATAAAATATTTTGTATGAAACATTTTTCACAACAAATTTTGTAGGAAATACTTGCAAATTTTACAATTTTGTAGAAAATGATTATCCACGAAAGAATTACTTGCCAATTAAAATTCTTAGAAAAAATGGCAGAAAAAAGTATTTTCTTGCAAATTTTTTTAACAAATTTGCAAGAAAAATCTCACGTAATAAGAGAATCTCTAATAGTGAATAAAATAAAAGCAAAATGATAAACTTCTCTCAAACATCAACCGATAAATTCTTCTTACCAAACTTTTCTAAATCCAAAGTGCACTAGTTGATTTTTGGTTTTGTGAAAAATATGATGCATTTTACTCTCTTTTTTAATAGCAAATTAATTGAAGAAATTTACCAAAATAAAACATTGTATATATCAAAAAGTTCCATATAATTATGGTTTCTACCAAAACATATAAGAGACAAAACATATAACATATTTATACATCACTATACTGATATATAAACAAAACACATAAATAAAATAGATAAATGCATATAATGACAAGAAAGAATGCAAAATATTATAAAACAAATACATACATTTTTATATAACTAGCTTTAAAGAGAGCAATATCGTCAATCTCCAAGATTGTGTAAAGATCGACAGATCATAACATCCTTAAAAAAATGCATAATTATTTTAGATACATGCATATATGTAATAAAAATAGCAAAGAATAAGAAAAGAGAAATGATATTTTAACAACCAATTTTGACAACTTCTCTCACTACCTAACGTAGCAGTGAGAGATTAATTTTTTTTTAAATCCACGTAAGGCACATTTTTTATGAGAGAGAGATTGGTGCTTGAAGGAGTTATAGAACAAAACTGAAAGAGAAGCAAGTGAGAGAGAGAGAGAAACAGTGGTTGAAGGAGTTTCAGAAGTGAGATAAGCGAGAGAAGAGTTATAGAGAACGCAGTGGAAGTGGTTCGAGAAGTGGTGGTGAGCAATTTGTGGTTAAACCATCTGCAGGTTTGGTTTTCGTCCTTGTCCACTCTTTTTTCGTCCTCCACCTCCTCTCCGAAGTGTATCTGCTCTTGTTCCTTCATTGTTGAAGTTTGTTGTTGGTCTGTTTTGGAAGATATTTTGTTAGTGCATTCGTCATTTTCCTTTTCCCTTTCCCTTTCGATGGAGCACAAAAAGTTTTGGGTTAACCCACTGGAAGAAAATTTTTGTGTTCGTTGATGGTTCTGGAAAGGAGTGATTTTTGTTTCAGTTTTTGGTTAATATATAATAAATTTTGGATTTTTTTAAAACAGTGTTGTTGAAGAGCGGATTGGTGAGCAACATTGTTGTTTTATGTTCTACTGTGGTCTACATTCGTGAAGAGGTAAGCAAAGTGATTTTTGGAAATTTATGGTAACTTGTTAATATATAAGTGGTAAGCCAAGGTATTACTTTTGCACACACGTTGTCCACTTTGCAGTAATGAGTTGGAAATGAATATTGAAATTGTTTGCACAACATACCTGCTTTTCGCTTTAACACTTGACCATAAATGACTTTGATTTGAATGAGTTTAGGTAGGTTGGGAAACCAAAAAAATTATGGTAACCTATTACATGTGAAGTTGTTAGTGGGGTTATTTTTTTTGCAGATATGATTTCCATTTTAGTTGCACATATTGTTAATAACTATTCATGGTATATTTATAGGGTTCGCACATATTGTTATTGAGTTGATTGGTTGGATTTTATGTTAAGTGGCAAATAAATATTTGGTGTGCTGTTATGTTTGTAGTTTTAAAGCATGCTTTTATTTTTGCACATATGATGTCCATTGTGGTTGCATTTATTCATAGGTGATATGGATTGCATTTATGGTAAGTTTTTATTATATAAATGCTAACCTCTTAGTTCATAAGTGCTAACCTATAAGTTTTTAAGTGTTAACCTATAAGTCTGTAAGTGCTAACCTATTAGTATGTGAATGCACATATGACAATACATGACAGCAGTTGTTTACAAAAGCGATAGTGTAATGGCTGACTATAGTGATAGCATTGAATGCGGTGGTCAGAAGAAGCATGAGGTTAAGGTGTGAAGACTTAAATTTTGGTTATTATACATTAATTTATGGAATGACATTTCATAATTTTTGTTGTTGCATATGTGCAGACTTTTAGGCATTGTTGTCGGACCAAGTACATTACTTCGTTAAATAAAAATTTAACTAGAGAACAAAGGTTTGTAATTGAAGAGACACCATTTAGATGGTTCATGATGTTGAAACGAAATGTAAAAATGAGTAGGAAACTTCTTATTTCCTTAATTAGTGTGTAGGTTGAAAGGAGAGGGGTTTAATAAGTAATAAAGTCGTTCGTTTATCTTTATTGGATGTTTGTTTAGGACTCGGATTACGGGTTGCTGGTGATAGTATTAACTTAGATGACGTTTGTGTGGATAACGAGTGTAGGAAATTATTGAATAACAAAATTGTTGATGTTGAGATGTTATATGATTTTCTAAGAATATGTAAGGACTCAATTAGCTTGGAGGATTACTGTAGGCTATATATTGTTTTGGGAATATCTAAGTTCCTTATTCCAAGTCGCAAGGGAACAATTTTTCTCATCTTATTTACCATTGTGGATGACCATAGTGGTGTTGGCAAATACAATTGGGGTGGACTTGTTTATGAACACTTAGTTGGGATCATATGCGATGCATCCATCTTCTTATAGGAGAAAGGAAAGAAGAGACACTTCCACATTGTTGGTTGTGTGTACTTGTTATAGGTAATTTCTAATTAATTGATTTGAATTGAAATTTGTATTGTTTGAAATAGGAAGAAATGTATTTATTTAATTTTATTTATTTTGAGATGTTTTAGATATGGGCTTTTGAGCACAATGTTCCCTCGAATATTGCAATAGATGGATATGAAAGTGGCTGAGGAAAAAATAAGTATTGCTTTGAATAACAACAAGGTATGAAAGTGGATTTAGTATTAGTAGTTACTTTTAGGTATTGACATAAATTCTTTGAAGTAATTATTGGGTATAATGTTTTAGGTTGTCATGGAGGTTGGTGTATCAAAGTTCGAACATTTAAGTATACAAATACAAAAATAGGAAGCTGAGATTATGGATATGCGGAAGGCAATGGAGGAGTTTAAAGCCATAATGAATGATACGTCCAACAAGAATTTCAAACACGAGTTTCCTGTTGAAGCACATCATTATGGGGAACAAGAATACTTTGAAGAAGATGGGCAGGAAGACAGGTTTGAAGTTGTTGAAAGGACTCCTGCGCAGCAACATGGCGAAGAGGTTGGTGCGAACATACACCGGGATGAAGCTCAAAGTAGTAATTTGTACCACCAGTTGAAGGAAGAACCGATGCAACGTTTCAAGAGCATAGCGATACGAACTCCTTTTATGACTTATGGGAGGAGGAGAAAGCGGAATAGTTAGAAGTTGTTGCATGTTTGTAATGATGTTACATTTGATTTGATTTAAAGATAGCGTAAATTAATTCTGCTACCATTAACTTATGTAAGTTGTAGACGAATTAGGATTTTATAGAAGTAAAGTTTGGAACAACAATTTAAATAATATTGTTAATTTGTTGATTGACCTTACTATTTGGTTGTTTTATTGCCTCTTTATTGAATGTAGTTTAATGGATGGGAATGATGTAGTTGAAGGGTGTAATGAAGGAAACAAAGATTGATAATGACCAATGTGAAATTCTGTTGTCATGTATTATGCAGGAATATGTGATTTTTTTTGTTAAGTACTATTAGCGTTAAGGTCTTTAATATTCATTGGTTGTGTAAGTGCTTTGCAATGACATAATTACTGCTAACCCAGGTGAATGATTTTTAAAGAAATGTTGTTTCTACTGGTAAATAAGAGTGTGCAGTTTATGTGCTAACCTGTGGCTGCATAACTACTAAGCAGTAGTACTTTGTTTTCAGTAATATTGAGATTTTGAGGAGGCGTTTAATATTAATTGTAATCCATCCTACAATACATTACAATGCTATATACGCATGCTTATGTTTGTGTTCGTTGGTTCTGTAAGTGCAAAACAATGACATACGTACTGTTAATGCAAGTGAATAATTTTTACAGAAATGTTATTTCTGCTGGCAAATAAGAGTGTGCAGTTTATGTGCTAACCCATGACTGCATAACTGCTAAGCAGTAGTATTTTTTTCAGTAATATTGATATTTTGAGGAGACATTTAATATTGATTGTACTTCATCCTGCAATACATTATAGTGCTATATACGCATGCTTATGTTTGTGTTCGTTGGTTCTGTAAGTGCAAAGCAATGACATAAATACTGCTAACCCAGGTGAATGATTTTTAAAGAAACGTTATTTGTGCTGCCAAATAACAGTGTGCAGTTTATGTGCTAACCCGTGCGTTTGTAAGTGCGAATTTGTATGATTTACAATTATTTGGGTTATGTGAAGTTGTGTGAATTACCCATGGCCATGCCTACCTCAACTGTGGACGCTCCACTTTCCATGTTAAGGCTAAGCTACTGCAAAATGTAACATCGTAAATTGGGTGTAATGAAGTAATTTTAATTTAATCTGTTTAAATATATTTATAATGTGCATGAATTACTTACATCAAGATTTCTTGTCGATTTATTCGATATTGCCCTCCATTTCCGTTTCTTGGAAACCTTTTCCACTGTTGATTGAAGCCTATTTGTTCAGGGTTGACCCTTCCTCTTAACATGTGAAGGGCTTCGTACCATGTTGTCCATAGTGGGCATTGGATGTTGGGTTAATTTTTCCTTCCCCTTGTGTGAAGGAAGACTTACTATATTGAATATAGGTAAGTCAAGAGTTGCATACATGGAGTCAAGTTAGGTTAACATAGACTTTGTCTTCTCATATTGACATGCAACTTCTGTAATTTCATAAAATCTCTTACACATGAAGTCATACCTTTCCACATAGGGATCGTCCTTATTATGTTTGTATGATGCTCTTATGTAAGTGTGTCGTCGTCGAATGTGTTTTCTCCACCTCTTCAAAAGGTACTTCGGTGATACACTTTTGACCTCCTCTTGTGCTAGTACAAGAAAGTTGTGTCGGCATAAAATACCTCTAAATTCAAACAAAAGACAAGTACATGAAATTTGTTGTGTCACTTTATCAAATACAACTTCATTCATTTTGTCATCACTTTGTCATCACTTTGTTCATTACGTATGCACTCTTCTTTAACCATGTACTTTGAATAGATTCCATCACATTCGCAACTTTTGATATTGCAAATGATCTTACTCTTTAACTCTTGCTGAACTTCCGCTAGCTTTGCATAAGTGTATTCTTCTTAGAACTGCCTTTCATTAAATGATTGAGTGGCACAAGGTAGGGTGGTATTGGAGGAAGCAAAATCGGCTTCAATTTCCTTCTCGGCCTTCGACCATAGCGCATTGTCATATTGGACGACAAATTATTTCAATGTCGTGGTTGAATTTATGAAACCATCAAAGAAGGCATTCATACCCTCACTTCTTTGAGTGGTGGACATACCAGCCCAAAATTGAGACTTCAAATAATAAGGAACACATCTACTTCTTTCCTCATAAAGGGTTGAAAGTCATTCGTTATGATGTAAGTCGAAATTGGATATAAATTGTTCCCAACCTAGCTCAAAATGAATAGTCGAGGTGGACTCGTACACCAGTTGTTTCAAATCATGCTTTATGGTCTTGTAGGTTGTCAATCCACCTAACTTTTCAGGGACTTTCTTCATGATGTGCCACAAACAGCAACGATGCCTGGTGTTGGGAAATACAACAGCAATAACATTTTTTTTGCATTGGTCAGTTATGATGCCATCTAGTGCCATGTTTCCCATGCACCTCAACCAGCATTGAAAGAGTCATGTAAAAGTTTATGTATCTTTTGAAGATAGCAACCCACATCTAAGTAGAATTGAGTGCCCATGATGGTTAACACCAACAAAGGGTGTGAACGATATGTCGTATTTGTTAGTGAGATATGTAATATCGAATGAGATGATATCACCAAAGTCCACTGACGTGGCTCTACTCCTTACATTTGTCCAAAACACATTAATGATTCTATTTTCAGCATCAGTGTCAATTTCATAATAGAAGGAATTATTCAATTCTCTCATTCTTGAGAAATGTTGCATCAAAGTCTGTCCATCTCCCTCCTTGCCAAAAGCTCGTCTTTGTTGCCCGATGTAGTTCCTTGCATCTTGCTAAACAAATTGTAAGTTGTCAAAACCCCCCGCGTGACCAACCAACGACCTAAATGTCTTGTTCAAACGTTCACCAGCCTCGTCGTTAATATCAAGTGTTCGCTTTGCCAATAAATTCAATCTTCTATTCCCACGTATTAACCTCGATTTTGTTGGACTAATGTCATGATTGTGTTCTTAATTTCATAAATTTTGGCCCACACAAATTGGTAAACAAACATTATAATAGTGCTGAACTATTTTATTAGGACCCAAAGCACACTGTCCAGGCCAACGTTCACAATAAAGCAGTTTCACATCCTGAATGTGGTCCACTTATTGGTATTAGGGCTGTCATTTTACTGGAACAAGTGTCTGTATTCAATCCTAAGCCAAATAAGTTGTACTTAAACATCACTCTAAGGAATATTGTTAAGGTCTAATATTTAATACATTATTCATTATATTGTGTCATGTCCAAACAAATTATTGATTATGTTGTCATCAAATGCATAGGTGTTCAACCATGACATCAGTGATCCAACAATGGAAGAGGTAGCAGCTTCACACAAGGTTGATGTAAAAAAGGAACCAGCCCAACAATCTGTTTAGCCACAGATGAACCACACTGAACCACTTCCTGTAAACCCTGATGTTGAACCAATTGTTCAGCAAAATGTGGAAATGAATGTGGATCCAAATATGGAGCATCTGGACCAAATCCTTGTGGAGACTGTAGAGGATAGCAGTGAAGATGAGGAAATGACTTACATCAGCATTGATGACAAAATTAAAAGCCTAGTTGATCCTTTCAAGAAATTCAAGAACACTCAGGCAAGGCAATCATCAAAGTCACAACCATAGGAGCAAATATTACCCCTTATATATTATGGTTTTGGATGTCAAGCTGAACTCAATGTTAAGTTTAGTTTTATTCGCTCAAACGTTAACTTCTGCAAAACATTATGGGTATTTTGATTTTTAATTTGTTTGCAATGCATGGCATGTAAGGACCCATCATTTAGTTATGTGATTTCTTATATTGTGGTTGTGGTAGACATTTCATGTTCGTCGGCAGTTAGGTTGTGATTGGATTGTGGACCTAAATTTTGCTTGGAAGGAAACTTCAGGTTCACGGTTACGATAACATAGTTTTGCACTTAAACTGCAACTTTTTCATATGCAATAAGTTTAAAACAAATCTAATACATATAAATATTATTCCTTATGAATTGTTGTGAGTCTACCATTTTAACAAAGTCTATAATTTAGTCACGCCTCCAAACGGGATACTTATCATGGAAGCGAAGAATTGTTAAACAATTTTATTCAAATAATATAAGGCATGTTAGCTGATATGGAGTACTGGGTTGGCACTTACGTTGTGGATCATTTTTTACAGCACCACCGACTGAAATGGGTGCATTTTTTACCAACCCACCTCATCCACTAAAAAAATATGTTAAATTCCCAAAACTTAAGGGGTACTACTTCTTTGTGTGTGAGGCAAAACAATATTATGCACAAAAGTTCAGGTTGGCATTTACGCCAACACAGCTTTGCACTTAAACTGGAAGTTTTTAATATGTAATAACTTTAAAACAATCTCGGAAACATATAAACATTATTCCTTATCAATTGGTGTGAGTTAACCTTTTTAATGAAGCCTATAATTTAGTCACGCCACCTAGCGGGATACTTATCATGAAAGCCAATAAGTGTTAAACAATCTTTTTAATGCTGCCTAACTTGGATGAATTCCCCGTTCGAAACCCACCGACTCAGAACCTCTCTTAGCAAGGCACAGTTGATGTTCAACTCCTTCTTTATCTGTAGGCAAGAAGAAAAAGGGGTCAATTCAAGTCTGGTGCGGTGACTACTGCTAAGTAAGCCATTTGCTTTAACAATGTATTTGGTTTGGCATCGGTGCTCAATGCAGACCTAAAAAAATATATTTCAACTTACAATTAACACAAACGTCAACAATGTAATAAATATACCAAATTTAATGCATATATACATTTATCATTTAGGTTACCTCTTTGTTATCACAAGCTTTCGCATCACTCACAAATGCTTTCTTTGTGCTACCAGATGCCTTTCCTCTATTCACATCCTTTTTCTTTGTGCTAACATATGACTTTCCTCTATTGACATCCTTTTTCTTTGTGCTACCAGATGTCTTTCCTCTATTGACATCCTTTTTCTTTGTGCTACCAGATGCCCTTCCTCTATTGACATCCTTCTTCAATTTCTCTGATGACGAATTTCTTTTTCGTTTCCCAGCCATTTCGCTTTCAAAATAAACCAACTCAGTAACACATAACAAACACCAAAAACCAAAATGCAGTAACCAACGAAAATTAAACCCCAACAAGTAACCTCATTTCTTTCTTCCACAACAATAACCAAAAAACTCCAACATGGATATAAATCAACCCTAAACGAAATCAGAAATCCCCTTTCATAAACAAAATTCCAACTACATCATAACCCACCATGGCAACCAAAGATAGAAATGTCGAATGAATCATTTACTTACAGCGCAAAAACTTCTTCAAAACAAAAACCAAATGCACCTCCTCCAATATTCACACCAGTTACAATAGCAGTGCAAAAATGGCAGCTTTCGAACAAAAATCACAAGGAGAACAAGATTGAAAACCAGATTTACCCACCCCCAACTTCAGCGACTCCGTCAACCAACACCTCCTCCACCAGATACACCGTGGCCAAGAATGGAATGAAAGCAATCAAACCACAAAATGGGGTTTCAGCTGAGGTGAAAGGAACGACCTTGAGTGGAAAAGGAAGAACTTCAAAGCAAGAGGAGGAAGAAGCACCTCTGACTGCAATGTCACTTGATTGTTTCTGCAACACAAGGTAACCATTGTACACTTCACACACGAACACAAAAAACTCCATTCTCTTGCGCTTCTTTCAAAAACGTGACTTACGTGGATTTTTAAAAAAATAGTAATAATAATCTCTCACTGCCACATCAGGTAATAGAGAAGTTGTCAAAAATGAGTTGTTAAAATATCATTTTTCTTTTATCAAATACCTTGTCTTCCATTTCTATTTCTTACACGTGTTATGAAACATGAATGTTAAAAAAAAGTAATATAAGAAGAACTACATTTTTATTTCTTCTAACTATACACGTGCTATGGAATATGAATGTTGAAAAAAAGTAATATAAGAAGAAGTACATACCCTTCAAGAACGTCACAGTTGGGACATTGTGTGTGTTGTTTACTCGCACGGTCAAACCTATTGGAAGAAAAATGAGTTTTCTCTATCAAGCTTTGTTCGTTTTGATGACTCTCTGGATCGTTACTTGATTATGAAAATTAAATATAAAAAAAAAACATTAAAAATGAGAAATTCATAATAAAATTTAACGTTTTAAAACTTGTAATTAAAACCAGTTTAGACACTGACCAAGAGACTAGCTGAGTAAGTAGCTTTGGGCCTTCCTCTTCCTATCTTTTGTTTCCCTCGAAGATTGTCGAAGATTGTGCAACACTATTTGTTTCGGTGCTATAAAGGGGGCACATGCCGCATTCTTTTATTGTGACGACTGATTTTAACTCATTCACAACTGAGTTGTAATTTGGGCACTTAAAGTCATAATCATACGGAGTGATCTCAAAAGTGAAGTTGCGAGCATGACAGAGCCTAAGGCTCATGCCGCTCGTTCTTAGGGGCTCCAAGTTAAATTTCCACACGAATGTGTGATTTTGATCAAGAACTCTGTCTCTATCAATCCATTTGAAATAGTTGTTTAACACATCATTATTTGGAATAATCTGTGTACCATCATCATCTGATTCAAATTTTAGGCTGTAACCAAAAGAACCGTATCTACCTTCAATATCATCCGTAACCAACACTTCAAAAACCACACACAAAGCGAAACCAATGAGGCTATCGTCGCTGCAAAAACTTAAATCTTCATTTATAGTCACTGAAGGTCCCTTGCCACGAAAAGGGAACCAATGAGGAACTGCACTCCCTGGAAAACAGAAGCACACAGACATATATGCATCGTTGGTCATCCTGAGCCTCGCATCCTCCTCGATGTTAGCACGAGCACCTGAATCCAGTTGTTGGGCATTGGTGAAATGAAATTTGAAGACACCCTTCTTCGAACCCGAGAGGTTTCGAACAACAGAATTTGGCATCACTCTTTTAATGGATGGACAATCCAATGCCAGGAGTTGCTTTAGAAATGGTGGAATCTGTGGGATGCATTCAAGCTTCTTGCAATCGCTTAAATCAAGCGATTTCAAGCTTGAAAGATGAGCCATGGTCTCAGGAAGGTTCACGATTCCACTCTCACTCAGTGACAGTTCCATTAATGACGTCAAACGACCTATGTGTTCTGGCATTTCAGTTAATTTGGCACACCCCGAACAATCAAGTTTCGAGAGACGCTTTAGACTAACAATGGAGTTTGGAAGTGATTTGAGATTCCTGCATTTGTTGAGCAACAGGGATCGAAGATTAACCAAATTGCCAATTGAGGAAGGTAGTTCTTTGATAACCGCTTCTGTTAAGTTAATGTGAGCAAAAGTTTGTGTCAGCTCTGTGATCTCAGGAAAGGTCCTCAGCCTTAAGCAACCACACAAATCAAGTTTCCTCAACTTCAATTTGAAAATGGAACTTGGGAAAGTTTGAAGTGATTGACAGTTGGTAAGGTCTAACTTGCATAGTTTTGTGAGGCTTCCAATGGAAGATGGAATAATCTCAAGATTGGAGCAATTGCGTAAACTCAGTTCTTCAAGCCCTACCAAACGCCACAAGGATGAAGGTAGTGCATGTATGGCTGTGTCGTCTAAGATGAGAACTGCTAGACCTTCCACCGTGTTCTCAATTTCGGGGAAATTTTCCAAGTTTGAGCAACCACGGAGACAAAGTTGCTTCAGGAATTTCGTCTCAGAAAGGTCACATTGTAAGGTTAAAAGGGAAGAACATGACAAATCTAAGAAACAGAACCTCTTGAGACTTTGAAAGTCTAAGGGCACACCTTCTTTGAGTTTTGTCAACACTTCGTCACATTGTAAGTATATATTATTATCAGCCACTTCATTTTCTTCCTCCTCGTATCTATCAAAATTAATTGAGAAAATTTCACTAGGATCGGGTCTTGGGAATGGTCCAGCATCACCGGCCCGCATAGTGCATTCTTGACAGAATGGTAATAATGATGAAAAATGCCATGACTGAGTTTCACAGGTTTTAAACATTTCAAGCTCGTGACAATGGGAAAGTAGAATCAATCCTGGTGATCTGGTTAGAATATTGCTGGGAATAGTTACTCTCTTCAGACCATAACAATAATCTAACAATAAACAACTGAGCTTGCTAAGGAATCTGGAAGAGTGAACTTGAATCAACTTTTCACAATGACTCAGAATTATTTCTTTAATATCCGGTGATGAAGAAAGGTCGGGTATTCTAGTAAGTTTCGGAGAACCTCTCATATTGAGCCTTTTCAACTTGGGTAAATCCTGCCACAGAGAAAAATGAATCACTAAATATTAAATTTTTAAAAGTTTAAAAGGCAGAGGAACATAGATAACTTGAAAAACCTGATCTCCCTCCCAAAGTTGTTCAAGATGGCAGTTTGGCATTTCAAGTCTCACCAGATTTTGTGGGCAAAAGCTCGATGGCAAATATCTGTAAGGGAAACCATTCCAACAAAGAATCTTTAAAGTGTCTGGCAAACTTACAAGAGATGATTCACGAATCACATTTGATATGATTTGAAACCAAAAACAAGAAGGATATAGCATAAGCATCCTAAGATTGTTCATCATCTCGAAACTGTTTGGATGTACTTTAACTTGTTCCATTTCGTCTATATCTAGTAATATACACTGTATTGCATCTGATCCCTGAAAGTAAATCAATATAATTAGGTAAAAAAAAAACTAAATATGAAATGTTGCATATTTCCACACAGTAAATCCATGAAATGATAGAATATACCTTGTTCTTTCTTAAAATCTCAGAAATTTCATCAGCCTTCAACAATCGGCTACGTTTTCCAGGATGCTCGGGACACTCTTTACGAACAATTTCTTGACCCATTTCTTGTATTAGATCGTGCATCACAATTCTACCATCCAAGCTAGATATTAGGCATTTATCTTTGAGAACATCCATTCCAATCTTAGAAGAGAAACCACAATCATCCAGTGTTTCTACTACCACAATCTCTTTGTGTCCTCTATAAAAGCAAGCTATGTCAAGAAATATATTCTTCTCTTCCTCACAGAGCCCATCATAACTTAATTTTAATACATTGAAAATATCATGATCTTGGAACTTCTCCAACTTTTGCAACTCGCTTTCCCATGCTTCTCTTTGTCTGTCATAAAGCAATGAACCCAAAATTTGGAGAGCTAACGGAATCCCTTTTGCATATCTCAACACCTTTATTGACAAGTCCATGTAAGTAATTTCTTTTGAAGAATTTTGTTTAAAAGCATGTAAATTAAAAAGTTTTAGAGAATCATGAAAATTCAACTCCTTAAGTTCGTAGATATCATCAGCTCCAGCATTCTTAAGCACTTGTTTGTCTCTACTGGTCATAATTATTCTACTACCCAGCCCAAAGCTATCTCGCCCTCCCATTAATTTTCTAAGTTGAGTTGAATCGGTCACATCATCAAGAATGAGGAGGACCTTTGTCCGTTTCAGCCTTTCATTGCAAAACAATACATCAATGGATGCTTCTTCCTTTAGAAGCTCAAACTTATATTTGTTTATGATACTGCATATTCCATCTCTTCGTATTTTTTCTTGAACGTCTAAAACAACACTCCTGGAATCAAATTGCAATGCCAGTATGTGATATAATTGCTCAGAAATTGTAGTTTTTCCTATTCCTCCCATGCCACAAATTCCTATGATCCGAATATCCGATGACTCAAGATGCAACAAGGACTGAATTCCTTTTATATGTTTTTCAATGCCGATGATTTCTTCATCATAACTGATGGAATAACGATTTAGTTTTCTTAAAATATCTTCCCCAATTTCTTCAACTAGTGTGGATTCTGGCCTGGGAAATGACTTCGAAAATAAAGTATTAGTATTCAAGCAAAAAACAAAACTAATTTAAAGAAAAATCTGAGTCAAGAAGAGTAAACATCATTCAATGATTCATATATCGATTCAAGCTTTGAGTTCTAGATAAAAATACATAAATTAAACATGTAATAAATTACAAAGTTGTTATCTTCTTATATTAACTTCGTTGGTTTCGACTTTTCAAATCAAGATCGTAGAAATTCTAACCTTTGTTTTTGGATAACACAAAAAGCTAATTCCTTTTCTTGAAAAATATAAGGATTAAATATGTTTTTAATCCATGGATTTTAACGTGAAATTAGAATGTTTTTGTCTGAAATTTTTATATATTTTGGTCCCCAAATTTAAAAAATGAATTAATATAATCTTTTAACTCAATTACATTAACGTGTCAAACATGTTTTCAAGTTAACATTGAAGCGAGAACATACCAAACGCCCATAAACAAATCAAATGCTAGCATGAAACACGTTTGACATGTTAAAAAAAATTAATGTAATTAAGTTAAAAGAACTATATTCATTCATTTTTTAAATTTAGAGACTAAAATATACAAAGCTTCAAATAGGGATGAATTCCAAATTTCACATCAAAGTAAGTTCAGAATCTAAAAACATATTTAACCCAACATTTAAAATGTTTTATGACAAAACATGTTGTTTGGATAAGGAATAATGAAACAAATTGAAATTCTGGAATTTGATTAAAGTAATTAGATTTCTTGAAATTAAAGAATTTTGAATTTCACCTAAATTTTAAGAGTTTAAACTTTTTCTTATTCTCAAATTTAAATATTTATTTCCCTAGTTTAGGTCAACCTAAGTCTAGTTGATTCGGTCCAACTTGACTTAGCCAAACGTGATGAGATTTCTCTTGATCCCACTTGAGCCCAACCCAACCTGGACTGCACCAAGCTAAACCCGACCAAATGTGACTTGACATGGTCCTAGCTCGATTCAGTCAAACATGACCCTACCTTAACTTTACTTGACTTGGACTTATGTCAACTCGGCTCAACGTTGATTGTGGTCAACTCGACTTGACTAAACCTTGGCCGACTCGACTCTACTAGACTAGACCCAAGTCGATTTGACTCAACCTGGCTCACACGAGTTGGCTCACCACGAGCCGGATTAAAAATAAGTGAGTCTAACCTGGCTCACTTTATCACTTTATGGTGAGCCAAAAATTTTGCAACCTAGCTCAACCCACCACAGGTTGGTGGGTTAAGTGGGTTAGTGGTTGGCTCACCAACCCACATAAAAAAAAGAAAAAATATTCAAATATTTGAATTAGTTTTTAAGAAACCCATGGGATGACAATTACAGTAAAATCAAGAATCAATGTCTTCATCATACTCACAACCAATATATGATGAATTGTGTCTAAGTGTCCATATAGTCCAAGAAAACATAATATTACACAGTTTTTGTCATGCTATTTAACAAAATATAAATGAAAAAACTACACATTTTTGTCATGCTAATTTAGAAAAATTTGTTTATAAGATGATTGTTTGAGTAATTTATTAGAAAGATAATAATTAAAGATTAAAGTATCAACATATATAATTTGACAATCAAATTAATTAAACAATCAAACTATTCAGATATTATTGAGCAACATTCTATCATTTAAAAACATGAAATTGTGAACCTATATAATTAGAAGTAATAAATAATTAAAAAAAGGTTAAATTACTCTTTTGGTCCCTCTATTTATCATGAAATTTCAGTTTGGTCCTTAAGTTTTTCGTTGTCTCAATTTGGTCCTCATTTTCTTAAAAATGACTCAGTTTGGTCCTCACCGTTAACTTTGACCAGACAATGTTAAAGTCAACGCCACGTGTCAATTTCTGGTTCTTTTTTTGTTTTTTTCTTATTTTTTATTTTTTTATTTTTTACACGTGCCACTTCATAATTGTGCCACGTGGCAAATTTGTACACGTGACACAACTGTGAAGTAACACGTGTACAAAATTAAAAATTTAAAAAAATATATCAAAAAAAATTCAAAAAAAATATAAATTGACACGTGGTGTTGACTTTAACACTGTCTGGTCAAAATTAACGGTGATGACCAAATTGAGTCATTTTTAAGAAAATGAGGATCAAATTGAGACAACAAAAAACTGGATGACCAAACTGAAATTTTATGACAAATAGAGGGACCAAAATGAGTCGTCTAACCTGTGGGTTAAGTGGGCAATCCACCTTTAACCCGGCTTGAACCCGTCTAACATGTGGGTTAAATGAGCCGGGTTGAGTTCAACCTATTTTTTAAAAAAAGAAAAAAACTTAATTTTTCTAAACTTGATCCGGCTCGAACCCGTGATAAACTGAGTTGACTAACGAGTCATTTTTAGGTTAAAAGTTTTGAAATTATATGTAAGAAACTATTTGAGACTTTTGATGATGGGGAGCAAACTCCTCCTTACAAAAGTTAAACTATAACAAGTGATATATACGGTGAAATCCATGACCAACTAAGAGAAATGAAAAAAAAAAAAAAAAAAACACTAGATACATGGTGAAATGAACACAATTTAAGTAAATGAAAAGAGATCCTAAACATCTGAAAAAGTGGTTGTAACAAAATATAATGACCTGGTTGCTTTTGAATCCCAACCGGAGAGTGCAGCAGCTTCGGTTAGAGCATCCCTCCATCCTTGTACTTTGTCTATGTCGTCGTTAAACCTCTGTTCATGCTCTTCGAATGCTTCCTTGTATCTCTCTTCCTGCTTCCTAATAGTTGATGGATCCACCTTGTAGAAAACTGGTATCACGTCCCTTCCGTATCTCTTCTTGCAATCCAGTATCTTAGTGAGCTCATTCAAGCACCACGTCGAAGATGCATAGTTTTCGGAGAAAACGAGGACGTAGATCTTTGATTCTTCTATTGCAGTTTCCAAAGCAGGTGAAATTTCTTCGCCCCTGTGTAGTCTGTAATCAATATATGCTTCAATGTGCTTCCTCTGCAGTGCTGCATAAAGGTGACTAATGAAGTTGTCGCGCGTGTCTTCTCCTCTAAAGTTCAGGAACACATCATGTCGAGTTAGAGAAGTAGAAGTAGACCATGAACAACTTTCTGACATTGGAATCAATTTTCTCTCCTTTCTCTTTCTCTTGGATTCTGAATATTTGCATCTGATCAATTAGTACACAAAATATATATTTCTACCAAAACTCTACTCTGCTGCTGACACATATAAAAAAAGTCAACTTTTGGAAAAGCCATTCAAAATTTATTGGGTGCTAAAGTATTAAATATGCTCCTTTCTCAAAAGTTGAGTGATAACAACCACAAATTAGGTTCATGTGAACCTGTCAAATAATAATATTTTGACTATAATTATATTATTTTTAATTTAAAATCATAATATATATATATATATATTTGGTAAATAGGTGCTATGGCATGTGTATGCAAATATTTTAAATCAGTGTTAAACTAACTTTTTCCTTCTCCCTCAAAACTATCTGTAAGAGATGTGTTCTGGCCAGGCCATACTCAAGAAAATAAATCATGAATTGTCCACTACTGCAACTAGGCAAAAGAAAAATTATTGAGTCAATTGAAGACTCAACAATTTAAACAATAATTATGAATTCCAAATTTAGATCAGTGGAAACTTTGGGGTCATATGTCCCAATGTTTACCGTACCACTCTTTTTCTTATGATAATTAAAAAATTATATATTAATAACTATTAAAATAGAAAGTATTATTAAAAAAGTATATACAAGTTATGGAAAAAATTAACATAAAAAACAGTTATAAAAGTAAATATTTTTATTATTTTAATTATAAAAACATTTAAGAATAGTCATTATTTACTGTAAATATATTTTCATTAAAAATAAAATTAATAAAATAGATTGTAGTAAAATCAGTAACGAAGTATGTACATTTAAAAAAAGTTAAAAAATATTATTTACTAATTTCATTAAAATAATAATAATAATAATTATTATTATTATTATTATTATTATTATAAAGACATGCAATTGAGATTGACTTTTTAATTCACACATATAACTTTATTGTTAAATATTTTGTATATGTTCCGAAAAAATCTTATATATTATATGTATGAATGGTTTTATGCAGGGGCGGACCTTTCATGTGACTACGGGGAGCCAAGCTTTTTAATTTTTATTTTTATATATATTTATTTGTTTTTAAATTTAAATTTATATATTTATATATTATTTTTATAGTTATATATATATATATATATATATATATATATATATATATATATATTTTTTATATATTTTTTATAAATTATATATAAATTAATTTGATGGATCTTGATTAATAAAAGATTAAGGTTTTGTATCTGATTATAAATTTTTTTTCATAACAAACTATTAATAAAATATAAATGTGAAAAGAAAGATAGATTGAGAACCGAAGATGGGAAAACAGAGAGATCAAAGAACTCATATTCACAAGATCTCCTAAATTAGTATCTTAGTATTCTAGTATGATTTATGTAGGTTAGATTTATGATTCTTCCATGATATTTCTTCTAAATTAAGTTTTCCCTAAATTAGTATGAAAAATAACTTGATTTTAGGGATTATTGTTTGAAATTGACATGATCACTAATTATATTTTTCTCAAATTAGTATAACCCTACATTATAAAATGTTGTGATTTTATGTTTTCTAGTGCATAGAATGAATTAGTTGAATAATCTTGAATTGGACTAGAAATTAGAATAACCATTTTGCGTGAATTCAATCAATTAGAAAGATTAAAAATTGAGAAGTGTGAATTGTAATATGAAAATGTTTTAAGTAAAAGAAATATTTTTTTTTAATTAATAAATTGTATATAAAAAAATTAAATTGGCACCCCTAAATTTTTTGTCCAAGTTCCGCCACTGGTTTTATGCTTATGCTTTCAGGAATCAAAAACTTATAAAGCCTCCTCAATAAACTGAACACTTTGTCTTAATAAGAGTCTCTAAACCTATATTCAAATAACTATAAATTCAAATAAACTGTCTTTTACTGTCGAACTACAATCACACGCCAACAGCTTTCTAAGTCACCACTCAAAGTGAACAAACCAAAATCGCAAGAAATAACTTCTTATCATCTTCACTCTTAACAAGCAAACAATTTTCTGGTTTTACAGCTCCATCTTAGTCCGATCAAAATCGGGTTCAGTCTAGCCTGATCAAGCTCAAGTAAGTCAAGCAGAGACCCTGATTCTAATTGAGTCAGGGTGTGATTACATTTAGTATAGTTGAGTTGGATTAGATCTATGTTGAGTTAAGCTCAGTAGGATCCAACTAAGGTTGGGTCCAAGTCTGGTTGGGTCAAGATATGATTGAGAGAAATCGGGTCAACTTTGTCTAAATTGAGTTAGATCAAGACATCGGGTCAAGGCCATGTCAAACAAAGGTGGATTGACCTGATGTTGGTCAACCTAGCCTACCTAAGCTCGAGTTGAGCTAAATTGACTTGGACCCGTCGACCCAATTTACAAACACAAAAATATGAATTTGTGAACAAGCATTTGAAATAAATAGTATTTGAATTATTTGCAATTGAATTCTCTTCTTTCTTATATAGCTTGTTTGGATAGAGTAATTAAAATATCTTCAATTTCAATTTTCTTATTTGGATAAAAAATATTAATTTATATATTAAGGCAAACCCAATTCCACCCTTGAACCCTAGTAAAGTTAGCTTGACCTTTGATCCGGGACAAATCATCTCGACTTCGGTTTGGACTAACTTGGCTCGACCTTCGGCCTAGATTGATTGGGCTCAAAATTCGACCACCATTGACTCTGCTCGACCTTCAGCCTAAACATTGTCTCAACCTTCAGTCACGATCGACTCGACTTGACCTTCGGGCCAGCCAAACTCAGCTCGATCTTCGACAAGGCCAGCTCAACTCGACATTGGTCAGGGCTGACTTAGCTAGACCTACGGCAAAGGCCAATTGAGCTCAACCTATAGTCTGAACCGGCTTGGGTCGATCTTCGGCCACGGTCAACATGACCCCACCTTCAACATGGTCCAACTTGACCAAACCTTCGATCGAGGCAAACTCTGTTATACCTTCAGCCAAGGTCGGCTCGACTCAACCTTCACCCTATATAAACTTAACTCAATATTCGATCTAAGCCGCCTCAGCTCAACATTCGACCTAGGTCAACGTAGCTCGACATTCGACATGTGTTGATGCTTCTTAACATTCAGCATGGGCCTACGTTTCTCGACCTTCTACCCGGGCCAACTCAGTTGGACATTTGGTTAGGGCTGACTCAGCTTGACTTTCGGCCAAGGTCGACCCGACTCGACATTTAGCTTAGGTCGAGTCGGCTCGACTTTTGGCCTAGGTCAACTCTGCTCGACCTTTGGCTCAAACCGACTCGACCTTACATTTGGCCCCAACCAACTTGTCTTGACCTTCGGTCTGGACCGACTTAGTTCAACCTTCGGTCCAAGTGGACTTGATTCGAACGTTTGCCCGGTTGGTGCGACTCGACTTGAACTTTGACTCAAGCCGACTCGGCTTAAACTTCATCCCGAGCCACTTCAGGTCGACTCAGCTCGACATTTGACCTGGGTTGACTTGGCTCGACCTTCCCAAGCTAACTCGACTCTGCCTGGGTCGAAAGTTGAGTTGAGTCGTCCCAAGCCGACTCGACTAAACCTACAACACAGGCTGATTTGGCTCAACCTTCAGCCTCAATTGACCCAACTCAACCTTTGACCCCGACTAACTCGACTCTACTTCGGCTCTGATTGACTCGACTCAACCTTCAGTTTATGCCAAATCTGCTCAACCTTCGGTTTATTCCAAATCATCTTAACCTTCATTTTATGTCAAGTTGGCTTAACCGTCAGTTTATGCCAAATCGGCATGAATCGACATGTCTCAATCTTTAGGTCGAGTGACTCGATTTGACTTTTGACTTTGATTAGAGGTGGAGTCAAGTCAGTCCAGGCTCATAGTCAGGCTAACTCAGCTCTAGCAAGATGTCAAGATGATTTAGCCTGAATTGAAGGTCAATATGAGTCGACTTTTTGGACTTGCAGACTTTTCTCATGTTGACTAATAAAGAATTTCACAACTTATGAAATTTCAGTTTCCTTCTTTTTTTAAAAAAAATTTCAAATTCTATTATTTTAGTTATTTGAAATATACTCTTAAAATTTCTCAATTTCTATTTTATTTTAATTTTCTATTCAAACAAGTCATTTTACTTCAAAAAATTTAAAATTTTCAAATAAATGAACTACTCTCTTTAATTACCTTATCAAAACACAAATTCAAGGTTTCTTAATCAAACAACATATATTGTCATAAAGCATTTCAAATTCTTTAAAAAAAATGAAATATCCTCTTTAAATGTCTTATCCAAACACAAATTTAAAAGTTATAACTTATAGTTAAGTAACAACAATAGGTCAAATACTGTGATTTTATTGTTGAGTTGTTTGACATGTCCTATGCTAGGAAACAATTTATCCTACCCTAAGAGGCAATTGATATCATTCCCATCAATATTTTCTAAACAATTATCTCATTAGAAATTGAACTTTTTAATTGTGATAGTGATCTACACTATTAAATAATTATTCAACGTGCAATTGTTAACTCTTTGACAAGTGTACCAATTCATTACAAGTAGTAAAATGGAAATCCAAGTATCGTTTTCCCAAGAGATTTGTGTTCGTTTGTCTAATTGTAATTATTTACTAACTTCAGCAATGATGTCAACATAAAAGATTGGTTTAATTTAAGAATAACATGCAAAACTAATAAACACTAAAGTTATAGTAGAATTTAGGAAAGACTTCACCAAGGTTGGATTTCATGAACCATACTAACGCAATATTTCCTACACAATTTCTCTATCTTGGTCAAACATCCTCATCATAAGCATATTAGCCCCTAATTCCTTATAAACAAGTTCTAAGTCAAATATGCCAAAACATTAATTCCTTAACTATTTTAACATATGACTTGCATCAAGATTTGATGTATAAAATGACCTAGAGATTACGTCTATTCCTAGAACCTAATCTCATGGTTGTTCTATCCCAGATTAAGTTCCAATTCATTTTCCAATAATTAGATACAACCAAATAGTAAAGATTTCCATCATGCACATTAATAATTGAGATAGAATATATGAACAACGAAAGAGATTACATTGCATAGGAAAATTACAAAAAGTATAAGTTCATTACATCCAACCCCAATGAAAGAGGAGTTTAGTCATTCCTAGGCACATAGAGAACAAAAGATGGATGAATTTGATGGAATGAAGTGATTTAAGTTCTCCTTGCCCTAGAATGGCATTTTTCGTATTTTCCCTAGCTTTATCGTGTTCCCACACTCCAGCACATCAGTTTCGTGTAACTCTCGAAACTATAACCACTTCAAAAAATCGTCCTCTCTTTGGACGAGATGACTTACTCGCTGGGCAACCGAGACTATCTCGCTACACGACTGGACACGCTCGTTGGGCAATAAGGTCCTGACAGAACAACCTCAATCTTCTCCCATCCTTCACTCTCCTATACAATATTCTCTAATAAAACACAAAATATACCTGACCTAAAAGAAACCTAAAAACAACCTAAAACTTCCCACAAAATACATGAATAAATACAATTAAAAGATCTAATCAAATATGAATAATAAGTATTTTTCATACTTATCGGTAATAATCTTGTTTTAAACAATTGTCCTACTGAAAAATTGAACTCTTAACATTAACTCTAATATGAATCGTTAATCTAGTTTTTATCACTATATCAAAAAATTATAATTTATAGTAAAAAACACATAAGAATAACAAAATGACTAAGACTTCGTATTCTTTAATGATTTTTTACTATCACTCTTCATATATTTAAATTGCTACATTTTTATACATTTTATTATATTTTAAAATATCAAAATTAATGTAATTTTGAGGCATTATGAAAACAATAAAAAGAATCTAAATCAAAAAACAAAACAAAAAAGCTGTAAAACATCTAAAGAAAGTGAAATGGAAGTATTTATTTTTCTCTAAACTCGCCCACTCCGATCTTTAGCCAAACCTTTCATATTAATCAACAAGATTATTTCCTCGAAACCTATTAGAATGTAATCGAAAGAAATTCCCATGTTTAAGCTCTTCGAGCAACTGATTTCACAGATAGAGATGGTGATGTAGTGCTTAAGGAAAGGATTTTGTGAAGATAGTTGGATTTTTAGTCCAAAAGAGAAAAGGGGGGGTTCAAAGATAAAATAGACCTCCGTTACTATCATAACCAATTTTAAAATTACTAGAACTACAAATTTGATACTATTAATCGATTTAATAAAAATGTATCTCACAATTTTAGTTAAAATTACAATTAAATAACCAATTATTATTAAAGTGCATAAATTGATTTCTCTTTATAAGAAAGGCTTTAATATATTTACTTCAATATCTTTCAAGTTTAACCAATCAAAAACATACAGAAAAAAAATCAAAAATACATATGCATGAGCAGAAGTGAGTTCAAGCAAAACAAGGTCAAACTTCATGAGGTATGTGACATTCCAATTTCCAACAAGTAAACCACCCTTTTTGAACATGAAAATCAGATCTCCTGTTAAGAGTTTATGAACAAATCTTACAAGAAATTTTTTTACATCAGAAAAAAATATAATTCTAAATTCCTTTCAGAACTTCAAAAGGTAAAATAAAATAAAAGCAAAAATGATAAACTTCTCTCAAACCAAGATCAACCGATAAAATTAACTTTTACAAAACTCTTCTCACCAAACTTTTCTAAGCCCAAAATAGACTAGTTGATTTTTGGTTTTGTGAAAAATATGATGCATTTTACTCTTTTTAATGGTAAGTTAACTGAAGAAATTTACAAAACAAAACATTCATATATCAAAAGCTCAAAGAAAACTATGTTCATGATCCAGCATTTCAAGTTGAGTAGAATCCATGCATCAAAAAATCCAATTCAACTAGGTTTGTTAACACTGCAATGAGCAAATCTCCTTTTTGCTCATGAAAACAATTTCCCTTTTCAAATTCACATTCAAACATTGTAAAAGCAGAAAACTAGAAACACCACCCCCTACCCTAGGCTTAAGTTGGATTGATAAAAAATATCCAACAAAGTTTGCATCTTAGGTAGAAAGAAAATTGAGTGCAACATAGCATTTGATTTAACAATTTCACATGCAGTTAATTGTGGATTTTCCTGCATTTGGTTAGAAAAAACTCAACCAATAACATAACAGGCAAACATAAACTGCTAATAAATAGCTATAAATTTCCATAAAATTTGACATTATCCAAAACAGTTTTTTCATTCTTGACTAACTAATTCTTAAGAAACTATTTGGTCCAATCCTCATGTCTTGAGACACTAAAATATGTAGTTCTTTATGTCACCAGGTTGCATCACAGTATGTAGCCAGACAACCACTGGTTAAAATGTCAATACCTATATGTAACTAACAAACAATGCATTTCTTACCCTTTACTATCTTTTGCATCTACAAAAGATACTCTTAAAAATAACTAAGTGCTGTCATGTGAAATCTGACTACATACTCAAAGCACCTTCAATACTTTATTCGGTCAAGATGTAGGGCTGTAGCGAAGATGCTGCTCATAGAAATTGATGAGCTGCAACATATGAAAAAGAGAAGGGTTATGTGAGAAGAGGCCTTAGAAACATTGGCAATGAAATAATCAAATGTAGTAATGAGAAAGAATAGGGCACTACCAGAAGTGGATTAAATGCTTTTAGATACTTGTTGTTAACCATCACTTCTGTTCCATCAGACCTGCAAAGTTGATCACTAAATTATTCAGCTCATATAATATACTCAGAATAGACCTGCAAAGCCTTGATATGAATAAAAGAGAGTAATGATATACATTTAGGAAAAAAATTGAATAATGCAAATGAAACCCCAGGCTCCACAGAATCAAATGATATAAGCCAAAAGCAGAGAGTAGAGACATGTTTGAAGAAACTTCTCCCTTAACACTTATAACAAGAGAACAAATGAGGAAAACAATGAAATAAACTTATTCAAAAGCTAAAACTAACTTACAAATAAGCTGATTTGCACAAAAAAAAAAAAAGAAAACGACTCGCGTTAATTTCTTTAAAACCTAACTTATGCATACTCTAGTTCTAACTTGTAAAGAAATTGATTTCATTTTTCCTTAGGTTTATCTAACAGACCATAGGTACATTTGTTCAATGACCTTGAACAAACTTCTTTGGCAGAATTTTGCTTCATTTGTTGCTCGCACATAACTATAATAATTTTCCTCTCAAAATGCTTTCAAAATTATAAAAATGCAGCAGGCAAGATCACCCTTCAGAAATACTTTAGATTAACATGTATATGAGAACATTCAAAACTTGCTAGACTAGTTCAGAAAATATAGCTCTCAATTGCACCCAGTAAGGCTGCAAGCACGGTAGCATTACAGAGCAGCAGCCTACTGTTCTAAGAGCAATCTCACAGCACATTTTTTGGCCATTTTCACAGGCAACCTCTTGTGTCTCACCTGCCTAAAGCAGAGCTTAGCCAGGAAGCTTCTATTCTGAATTTTCCAGAAAAATTGGTTACCCATCTTGCAGCAACCTCTACTAAAAGAGGCAAATCATAAATGGGTGAGTGGGTATGGATGTTAGGAAGAGGAGGCAACTGGTTGGAAAGGATATGGAATTTGTTTTTTGGGACTGTTGGGGATGCATGCACCTGCATCCCAATATTGGACCACTCTATACCTCCAAACTGTCCACTATAGGAGGAGGGTATTTTGTTCTTTTCCTATTAATCATAGACAAGAACAGAAATAAATCACCAAGAACAGAAATAACAGGAGGCATAGAAAAACAACACCCAACTGACCCAAATACACTAAGAACAAAAGAATGCAAAGCATAGGTGCACTCGATCATCTAAATCTCCTGATTCGTATGGTTTTTTACACCTGTCTCTTTACCAACTGCCTTGTCTTCCATTTCTATTCCTTCTAGTTATACACGGACTATGGAACACGAATGTTGGAAAAAAGCAATGCAAGAGGAACTATAGGCAATTCAAGAAAATTACACTTGGGACATTGTGTGTTTTCCTCCTGCGGTCAAACCTATTGGAAGTAAATGGGTTTTCTCTATCAAGCTTCACTCTGATGACTCTTTGGATCGCTACAAAGCTCAATTAGTAGCTCTGGAGTATGCAATTTATCACGATACATTTGCTCCTGTGGCCAAGATGATTACAATTCAAACATTCCTTGCTATTGCTACTTCTCAATCATGGCCACCGCACCAAATGAACATGAAGAATGCTTTTCTTCACGCTGATCTCAAAGAAGAAATTTACATGAAATTCCCTTTGGTATGACTCCTTTTACTGATACTTGTAAATTGCAACGTCCTTCACACAAAGTCAATATGATTATTCTCTCTTCTTCCACAAGTGTTCCACCGGTATAGTTCTCCTTTTGGTTTATGTGGATGATCTCATCATTACAGGAACTAATCATGGGTTAATTACTAAGTTGTAAGCTGAGCTACATGCAACAATTTGCATGAAAGATCTTGGACAACTCACATTTTAGGATTGGAGGTACTTTTAAGATTTTATCAATTTTGCAATTTAGATGGAACTACTTGAGTTGATACTCCTATGGAAGTAAATATCAAATACAGAAAAGATGAAGGAAATCTTTTGCCAAATCCCATTCTCTATCGACGCTAGAAGCCTTATCTACCTAACAACCACTAGACCTAGCATTTTGTACGTTGTTCATCAAGTCTACCAATTTATGTCCTCTCCTTAGCATCTTCATTGTTGTTCGTCACATTATCTGCTATCTTATAGGATCACCTACATGTGGGTTATTCTTTCCCAAAGACTCATCTTTACAGCTTATGGCATACAGTGATGCTAATTAGGCAGATTGTTCGGATACTCGATAGTCTACTACAGGTTGGTGTATGTTTCTTGGTAATGCCTTAATTTCTTGGACATGTAAGAAGCAAGATCATGTTTCTAAATCTTCTACTGAGGCTGAATATCGTTCAATGTCGTCTGCTTGTGTTGAAGTTGTGTGGTTCCATAGTCTTTTGGAAACTTGGTTTTTCACAACCCAATCCAAAGCCTCTTCATACTGACAATATTAGTGCTATTTAGATTGCTGCAAATCCCATGTTCCATGAACATACCAAGCATATTAAAGTGGATTGTCATTATATCCGAGAAGCCTTGACGACCAATGTCATCTCTCTCCCTTACATCTCCATTAATCTTCAAGTTGTTGATGACTCGACAGCACCATTTGTTTCTTGTAGACAAATTGTTGTTGGTTGACTTTTCAGCATCAATTTGAGTGGGAATGTTAATGTGCATAAATGTATTTTATTACCTATCTTTAATAGATTATTTCATACCTTTTATAGATAGTTGTTAGGAATCCCCAATAATTACTCCCGGTCATATCTCCTGGAATCTCCAATATTAATGTAAAATATGTTATGCCGCTGCCTATTTGAGAAAGGAAGGCTGAAGAATGCAATTAAGCTTTTCTAAACAGATCGTGTCATATTATAGTATGTTCTCTTATGCCTTGATTGTTTGACACTTTCCCTATCATTTCTTTTTCGATGTGAGCCCTAATTGCACAGTCAACCCATGTCTAAACTCAATCACTAAAACACGATGAAACTTTGTCACCTTTGCTATGACATGCAATGTAAGACTCATAACAAGCATGGCAGTAACAGGGAGCAAGACAATCACAACGGTGTTTCTCAGGAAACCTGCAACAGTGATAACAGCATCCAGCTATGATTGCTGCAATGTCCGGTGATGGTGATGGCGATGGCAATATTTGACAACACTAAAAGTATCAAGTGCATCTTCATTCATCTTAGAAAATATCAAATCATATCAGTGATCTAACCATTTGTCTGCTGAAACTCTTGATCCACATGTGATCTATGCAATTAGCAACCCACTATGAGTTAACAAGTGGACCCACACAAAACTTGTTGGATTGTACAAGTTAGCACTTTACTGACCTTGCAGAGAAAGAGAAACAATATGTATATATATATATATAGGAAAGTTTAGAATAGGAGCCGTCATACAAACTACCATCCCACTATAAATTTTGAGTGGCTGCTCTTGGTGCTATTGAATAGTAAAAATGTGGATCATCAGTGCAATATGGACTAATTTGGAATTAGTAAAAAAAAATGTGTACAACATGCAAATAAGAATTACAATGATGACCAATTTAATTAACAAACAAAGCAAGCAAACTTCACACAATTTGATAAATCTCAATTTCCTATTAATGCAAATGCATAACAACTTTATCTAAGCCACAGGCTTTTCAGGATATCGAAACAAAGTTCACACTTACCAGGCAAGTTATTATGCCCATCAACAAGAAAGGAAACAGTTTTTTATTAGATAAATGAAAACTGACAGATATTTGCACTGATGAATGAGAATGTTTAGGTGGATTAGTAGACATACAAGCAAGATAGAAATCAACAATGAATGCATTGGAGAGATAAATAAGTCACAATTTGCGCACAATCACCATCAATCCAGGAGCACTAAGAGCATGTAGGTAAAAATTGAAAGATGAAGGTGATATTAATAGTAATAGATGTAACAAATTGACAGAATGTGTACTGACCAGGAAAGCTAAAGAAAGAAGAAAGGAAAAAGCAAATGACAAAAAAAGTCTTATAGAAATGTGGAGGAATAGAGATCCAAACAAAGGTTACTATATGTGGAATAGAGATCCAAACAAAGGTCACCAAGGCTCATCATTACAATTAAGCCCAGGCTCACCCTCACTTGCAGAAATATTTTACCTAAAATTAAACCCTGAAGCAATGATGTTCAGGGTAAAATTGGACTTTTAATGCCTATACCATAATTGCACCATGGCCACATTGTAGTGCACTAAACACCACTACTTTGGCAGTTATTGTGTCTGCCATGGTTACCATTGAAAACCACTTTGCTATCCTCCTAATATCACACCATTGTTACCAAATTTGACGCCCTAGTATGCAAAGTAATTAAATGGATCTTACCCAATAGACAAATGTATAGAAAGAACAAAGAAAAACAAATGAAAAAATTTATAAACTAGAAATCTTGATTTAATTGGCCTTACCAAAAGACTTTGTATTGGAAATGAAGTATGAATGGTGGTAAAGCTGCAACAGCAAGTGGCGAAATGCAAAATAGAGGAGTTTTCACCTTCAATCTTCGTCGGACGACTGCAACTCAACTAGAGTTGGTTAGCAACGGTAGAACAATGTTCGAGTTCGTTAGGTTCGCGCTTTCACCTTCTTTTTCGCTTCGTTCTTCTCCTTTCTTTGATCTGGGTTTGGGGTTTCCATTTGGGTTACAACAAATTTCGTGCATTTCTACGAATTCAGTGACTCATTCTCGAACTCATGAGTTTGTTACGAGTCAACTGAGTCTACTCCGAATCGACTCCGAGTCCACTCCGAGTCCACTCCGAGTCTACTCCTAGTCCACTCAATGTCTACTCCAAGTCCACTCCGAGTCTACTCAAAAACGAGTTTATATACGAGTCAACTCGTGACCACTGTCTAGACTCGTAATCTCGTACAGGTGTGCGAGTCAACCCGTGAGTTTGATAACCATGGTTGTAACTTTACAATCTTTAAACCTTGGTTATGCTTACTAAAATAGTTAATTCTATACTAAAAATAGTTGATTCTATACTAAAAATAGTTACTTTTATACTAAAAACGGTTAATTTGTACTAAAAATAGTTAATAGTTAATTTTATACTAAAAATGGTTAAGTTTATACTAAATCAAAATTAAATTTGTATATATAATCAAGTTTTAATAGTGTAAAGTACCATAGAATACATGTGTTCACACTTACTAGACAATTTCCAAGGAAAGTTGTGGGATCGAGCCACGTCCATCTCTGACTAGAATTCATAGAACAAATCAATTAATCTTATAGGGCTTAGGATATAAATCAGGTAGAAGAATTCTTCTATTGATTCACGTTTCTCGTTGAACCAAAGAATCAAAATCATGATAACTAGTACCAACTGATGGAGTAGATTAGGTATATCAAGGTATCACTATATTAAGCATACAAAGTAAGGATTCTAAGAGATACCATCTATAAAGGTTTTTTCGATTAGTCCCAGCCTATCAAAAGCGTACCGCTCCAATTTCTTTCCCAATAGGACATAATATTTTCCTTTTTTACAATACACAACTACCATAACAAATTCTCGAACTCGCGTGTTTGTTACGAGTCAACTGAGTCCACTCTGAGTCCACTCCGAGTCCACTCCGAGTCTACTCCGAGTCCACTCCGAGTCTACTCCGAGTCTACTCCGACTCCACTCAAGGTCTACCCCGAGTCCACTCCGAGTCTACTCAAAAACGAGTTTATATACGAGTCAACTCATGACCACTGTCTAGACTCGTAATCTCGTACAGGTGTGCGAGTCAACCCGTGAGTTTGATAACCATGGTTGTAACTTTACAATCTTTAAACCTTGGTTATGCTTACTAAAATAGTTAATTCTATACTTAAAATAGCTGATTCTATACTAAAAATAGTTACTTTTAACTAAAAATGGTTAATTTGTACTAAAAATAGTTGATAGTTAATTTTATACTAAAAATGGTTAAGTTTATACTAAATCAAAATTAAATTTGTATATATAATCAAGTTTTAATAGTGTAAAGTACCATAGAATACATGTGTTCACACTTACTAGACAATTTCCGAGAAAAGTTGTGGGATCAAGCCCCGTCCATCCTAACCTAGAATTCATAAAACAAATCAATTAATCTTATAGGGCTTAGGATATAAATCCAGTAGAAGAATTCTTCTATTGATTCATGTTTCTCATTGAACCAAAGAATCAAAATCATGATAACTAGTACCAACTGATGGAGTAGATTAGGTATATCAAGGTATCACTATATTAAGCATACAAAGTAAGGATTCTAAGAGATACCATCTATAAAGCTTTTTTCGATTAATCCCAGCCTATCAAAAGCGTACCGCTCCAATTTCTTTCCCAATAAGACATAATATTTTCCTTTTTTACAATACACAACTACCATAAAAAATTCTCGAACTCGCGAGTTTGTTACGAGTCAACTGAGTCTACTCCGAATCTATTCCTAGTCCACTTTGAGTCCACTCCGAGTCTACTTCGAGTCCACTCAGGGTCTACCCCGAGTCTACTCAAAAACGAGTTTATATACGAGTCAACTCATGACCAATGTCTAGACTCGTAATCTCGTACGGGTGTGCGAGTCAACCCATGAGTTTGATAACCATGGCAGCTAGCATAACAAAGTAAGGATTCAAAGAGATACCATAAACGTAGCTTTTTTTATCAAAACCACTTCAATTTCATTCCCAAGACATAATATTTTCCTTTTTTATGATACACAATTAACTTAGCAAAGTTAAGCCCACAACGTACATTTTATATTCAACCTATCACTTCTTTCTAGCTCTAGTTTTTCCTTATAATCTATAACTATCCTTTCTTCCAATCAACTAATCAATTTTGAAAAATCCAAAACTAAGCATAGTAACCCAAAGATGTATTGAACCTTATGAAAAAAGCAACCAAATTATCCCTTCGCACTTGCACAAAGTAAGCAAGCTAACTTTTATTCTATCAGAAAAGAAAAAGAAAAAAAAAAACCCTGATTAGGAATCGTGATTCGTAAAAAGCTGGAGTTCTTTCCATAAATTCTAATTTAATTTGTCATCAACCCATCCAATCTAATTCATTACTCTCCTAGTAGACAACACTCATTACAAGCAAGAATTTGTAGTCCTCTAGAACAACCTTTGAATCCTAAGATTTTCAACCCCTTTTGTAATTTTGAAACTCATGTTTGAATCTTATAACCCAAGTTCATCCTATTGGCAACGAGCAAACGACACTTACACACGATACGACGTTCTTTTTGCAAGGTTACCTCTTTCAATTTATTATTTTGCCTCAAAATATGCATTCCAAAACCTTTTCCTCTCGTAACCACTCGCCCAAACTTCGATGATCTAGCTTTCGATATGATACTATTGCTACACTTGTTTCTTCTCTTTACCAAGAACCGTATTATTGTTTTGTTACTTCTTTACTTAACTGCTTTCCTTATCAATGATGATGTTGATGAAATATTGTTCCACTCCAAGGTTGCATCCCTCGCTTACTAGAACTTTGTAAGAGGTGGTGATGAATAGAAGCAATGCTTCAACCCTCTCTTCAGACTAGTTTATTTATTTCCTTAAGCAAATAATTCTCGGTCAAGTTGACTACAATACGACTCATGTGGGATAGTCCAGCCAAGCCAAATAAGTTTGGCTTAGGCACCTAGTGTGTCTGTGTGTGTGAGTGGCACTTCCTCTCCCATTTGCCTTTCTTCCTCTCCCGTTTGCCTTTCTTCCTTCCCATTGGGACCCCAATGAGAACCCTAATGGGTGGGGCCTTCTAAAAGCCAATCAAGGTCTAATTGAAGAACCACAAAATTTAAAGGTAAGTATTTTGTTTAGTATATATGATTTAGCATCTGTAAACATTGGCTAAAATTGTATTGGTACTAACAAAGGAATTGTGGACATCTTAGTTTCTCAACTACATCAATTTCCCCCTTTCTATCAAATATTCCACACCACATCCTTGATCAACCGAAGAAAAGAAAAACACTATACTCTCATAATTAAATTCAAGCTTTAACTGCTTGTAGTGAAACATAAAAAAAATAAAATAAGCTTCAATAAGTCAATAAATGTTAAGCTACCTTAACAATTCTATGTCAATCTTACAAGTAAATGTTTATAAAATGTAAGTGAACGATATTGGAAATATCTGTGACTGGCCTCATTTATTACCAGAAGCTCCCACAACTGTCTCTATAAAATGCAATAGAAAGGGACTACTGTAATTTCATTAACTCAAAATAATCATTATCGAGGAGTGCACAATTGCAACCAAAATTAACACTTCTCCTTTCCTGAACCGACCAGCTGTATCAAAGAAGAAAGATATCATAAAAACATACATGACTCAAGGTCAATTAATCTTAGAATGCATATTATGGAAACAAATGCACAGTGAAACTTATTGTTAATTGCTGAGTTACTTACTTTGAAGCCACAAAGGTTACCAAAACATCCTGCGCTCCGCTGGCTACAGAAGCTGAATAGCCTATTGGCTTTATAATCTTTACAATATTGCTAGCAGGTCTGGCATGATTAGCACCACTACCAACATTCCGTGTTAGTAGGGCTGACTCATCTGTACTAACAGCTGCTCCAATTGGGTTCTGTGTATTGGCAGGCTCACCAGCATATAATTCTTTGTTGAACCTCTTTACAGAACCAGATTTTCTCCTTTTGGCTCCTCGGCAGCGACCACTTTCACTTGTTTCCATGCGAACCCCCTTTGGCTTAGCAACTGTTTGACCATTATTGCCAGCAAACCCAGGACCAGAAGGCATTGCTTCTGGAATCCGTATTGCAAGCCTGTCAGCTTCATTCCCACCGGCAGAAGAGGCTTTCAGCTCACTAAGCTTAGGATCATAATCATTTTCCTCATTCCTTTCAACATTTTGTTCTGAAACAATTGGAGATTTGTTAACATTAACAGGTATGGCACTTTCAAGATTGTTGCCAGCACCATTTCCCAATTCATCAGCAAAAAGAACAGTCTGAGGAAAGGCAGGAATAACAGGAAGGCTAGCATCACTAAGAACAGGAAGAGCAGACTGTGAATGGCTTCCAACGGTACTCGAAAAGCGTCGAAGACTGTAAGGAGTGGTAGAACGCTCCAGCCTCTTCTTGGGTTGAGTATGATGCACCACGTGCTTGCGTTTGCGCTTACGGTGTCTTCCTGACTTCAAGCTTTGAAACCACAAAAGTATAAGTGAACAGGTGATTTTCACAATCTAGACATATTATACGTCCATCCAGTTTCAGGCAGCTACAGTCTTTTTATAAGCAAAGCAACCCATTCTAAATAACAGGAAAAACAGAACACAGACATAAAATATGATAGGAATATATGCACCTTCACATCTAAGCTCATAATTTAACACAGGGTCCAAAGAAAGATATAAAAACTTCTATCTTTTATGGAAGAAAAAGGGAATACCTCTCCTCAAAAGCTTCAACAACATCAGGAACAGAAACCAGATTTTCTGGTGGCTCCCAAGTGTTGGCTGTCTCAGGCCACCCATTCCTTCAGCAATAAACCAGTAAACAGATCAGCAATAAACCAATAAACAGATCAGCAAAAATACATACATAAAATTTTCACACTAGACCCTTTTTTCTTTCATGTATTTGCATCACAACCAAGTCAATCAATAAGAACAAAAGACAAAGGAGCAAAAGGGGTACTCACCATTTGATAAAGTATTGCACCTGACCCTGTATTTGCAGCATTTGAAATCCACATTATCGTAAAGGAAAGCCCCCAACAGGACAGAAAACAAGTTAGCCCAAAGAACTACATCAACAACAGCAAATTCTCTCCAAGTTTGGCTGGCTACTCGAATCAAGTTCGAATTAAACCATAAAGTAACTCAAAAGAATCCTTATTAAGATAAAAATAGACCAAAAACACACTCCCATTACAGATAAAACTAGACCAACAACTATAAAAAGAAAACTCCATTACATATCAAATAATTAAACAAAACATAACCCTCAATCACCAAAGAATAAGAACAACAACAAATCCTATGAAAGGCTACATGAATCAGACAACATTCTAGGTGGCCCTTTAAACCACTAAAAAAAATCAAAAAATTCACTCTTGTAGAGGAAGCGGGACCAAAACTAAATCGATTGCAGATATAATTATTCAAAAAAGAAAAAATCACGGACACAACACAAAACGAGGAAAAAACAGGCGATCCTCAATCACTAAAAAAAAATAAGTAGAACAACAACAAAACCCATAAAAAAAAGTCGGCTACATGAATAGCTCGACATAATTGACATTATTCGGCAACTGGTTACCCCATTAACCAAAAAATTACTCAAAAAAAAAACATAACAGATTAAACTAGGCCAAAAAACAGCCATGGAAAATAAAATCATTTAAAAGATAAAAAAACAGACACAACACAAAGCAGAACAAGAGGGAGAAAAACATAAACCCCAATCATAGAACAGCAATAAAAAGTCTATCTAAGAGCAAGGTCGACTACATGAATCACAAGCCATTTACGAAAAGAAAAAAAAAAAACTCTAAAACATTCCCACTACAGATAAAATTAGCACAGGCAAAACAACTGGGAAAAAAAAATCTCCATTACAGCACCACCAATGGCAAAAGAAGAGGAAAATATGGGAACTTTTTACCTTGCGCACCCTCTTGCGACGTATAGCTTCAACTTCATAAAAATTCTCAGCGAGAACAACACCCTGAGCCCCTGGAAAAGCACCACCAGCATTTTCCTCTTCTTCATCTCCCCCCACACCATACTCTTCTTCCCCCTCCCCTTCTCCTTCCTCACCCTCCCCTTCAGAATCCCCCACCTGGGGTTCCTCATCCTCCCCGTTCCGCAACTGGGTCCCCTCGTTCCCCTCAAAGCTTTGAACTTTGTCACTCCCACCCTCTCCACCTCCCGAATCCGCAGCACCAGAAGGCTCCACCACCTCGGGCGGAGCATCCGCCGTGGCCTTTTTCTTAGCACCACCCTTCATTGCAGCAACCTTGAGCAGTGCCCTCTCTATTTTGTTGTTCTGGTTTTGCTGATGAATGAAGAAAAAAAAAATCTTGTTCTACTGAAGAGGAAGCACCAAAAGTTGTGTCCACCCTGGGGTGAGGTGATGAGCTGTCAATCTATGTGTATCTATGCCTGAAAGCGTGATCCATCGCTCAGGTTTTTATTTAACGCTTTTCTTCTTTCGCCTCTTTTTCCTCTTTCTTTCTTCTTTTTCATTCAGATTTTTTCCTTTTTAATTTTTTTTTTCTCAGTCTTTTTCTCTTCTCTGGATTTCTTGGTGGGGTTTGTAATTTTGTTTCCCTCCCTACCCCGCCTATTTTTTTTTTTCATGAAACTTCTTTTTTTCTTCTTTTTTGTCTTTTTCTTGTTCTAAGGTCTTTATTTTTTACTCAAGATTATATAATTTAAATTAAATATTTCTGTAAGAAAAAATAAATTACTTTATTTTCAAGGGTTAGTGAAATTTTAAATGTATTGTAAGTTTAAATATTTTTAATTAAGTTTTCTTTATCATATAAAGACAAATAAGCAATGTAGAAAAATAATTACATTATTCAATTAAAAAATTTAAACAACAAAAAATGTAATTCGAAAATTTATTAATAACTTGAAACTAAATTAAATTAAAACTTTCTTAGAATTGCAAGAGAATGAATTAGACACGTTTTAAGATACACTTCGTATGCAAATATTTTTATGTGTTTCTAATTAACCAATTTTACATTTTATTGAATTAAAATCATTTCATATTTGATAAAATACATAATTTGTTCATTTTTAATTAACTTAAAATAAGTTATATAACTTACTTTTTATTGTTATAAAATTATTTATATTTTTGAATTGTTGTGAATGCATAGTGGGTGGCATGCGTTTCCTTTAGTATTTATGTAAATAAATAAAAAAAGTCTTATATTCTTTTAATAATTTTGTATTGTTTTATAAATAAAGCATTGAATGGAAAATATATATTTAATGAGTTCAGGAAAAAATTAATTAATGCTTATACTTTTATTTTGAGTCATCAATAAGGTATTAATTGAAAATTTATGTTTATGCGTTAAACAAATACACTATTGAATGCATGAACTTCTTTTATAAATAAGGTATTAAGAGAAATTTTATATATACAAAAGTTTAATCCAGAATGCCATGATCATATTATAATGGGTGGGATGGCGTTGATAAATTTATTAAATAGTTATTTAAACTAAATATAAAATTGAAGTATAGTTTAGTTTGATTTTATTTGAATAAAAAAATAAGTGTCAACAATAATAAGAGAGTAGAAATTTCTTTTAGAGTGGCTTACAAGTCACCCACACCCTTTTTTTATTTCATTAATTATAATTCATTAATTATAATGTTGTGTTTATTTGAGCTGGTTAACTATTAAGCCAATGTTTTATAGTTTGATTTGAATTAATTTTTGTATATTATTATGATAAAATTGTTAAACACTTTTTACTGAAAAATTGTTAATTTTTTTTTAAATTAATTAAATAAAGAGACGTATTGTTTTTTAAAAATTACTTATAAATTCAATAATTTTTCATTTAATTATAGATATCATTGGATTGAGCACTTGTACGAATCTAATGTTATATATACACACTACATATTTTTTATTTTTTATTTTTTTTTAATTGTTTAGTTTGTCATAAAATTCATTTCTATATTTAAGAGATTTTTTATCTTATCACAACTTTGATGCAATTATGTTTAAGAATGTACGTCAATTAAATATTTTTTATTTTTCACATTTAAATATTTGTACTCTTTTTAATATTTTTATTTATTGAGTATTTTTCTTTTTTCACGTGAGAATGTTTAACATTTCAATTTAAGGGTTTAATAACATAAACATTTTATTTATTAGGTTATATAAAAACAAATTATCTTCTTTATTATATTATTAATTTTTGTTTCATCTAAATGACTATTTTGTTTTGCTAAAATAATTTTTGCACCCTCTAGATTGATATTTGAAAAATTTTCTTAGATCTTTAAGGTATTTTTCATTTTATCATATTTTTAATTACACATTTGTTTTCTGTAAGGCCCACTTTCCATTTTGCCCCTTTTCTTAGGGTTGCCTTAACTATTGGGCCTTAGGGCGGGCCCAAAAAGGGAAAACAGACCTAGTCCGCCCCAAACCCTAACCTATGCTCACTTTTCGTAAATAGAAACCACACCTCCTAGAGTTGTTGCTGCTGCCGTCTTCTGTTAGGGTTCCAAAGTTCCTCAGATTCACGTTTAGCTTGGCCATTGTTCTGCTCACGTAAGTACCTTTTAATCCTTACCGCCTTGGTCTAGTATAGCTTTCGTAGTCACAGTGGAAACTCTATAATAACTCGTTTTTATCCGCTGTTCCAGTTTGCGAGTCGGGTTCTAGAGCTGCTGTGCTCCTTGGTTTTGTGTCGAAGTCCTGTACGAACCCAATTCCAAGTAGGGAAGCTCTGGCTTACTACTATATTACTGGCTTCCATGTTGTTGGCTGTTATTTCGAGTTCATGTGGTTGATGCGATTATATGTTAACTGTGAATGTATGAATGCCTTGTTCTGGTTTTGGTGTGGGTGATTGTTGCAGGAAAATAGTGGCGAGACCTGCTAATCTCGCCCAAGCAAGCCAGTCTCGCCTAGGCGAGATGGACAGGGACTCGCCCAAACCCTTCTTCCGCGAAAGGTTGCCTAGGCGACTAGCTCAGTTTTTGAGCGAGCGAGTGTCTCGCCCAAGCGAGAGGGGTCTCGTCTAAGCGAGATCCCGCGTTGGTTTCCTGTTTCATTTTCGAGCCCTCGCCTAGGCGAAGGGGGCTCGCCTGAGCGAGACCCTTCAGCCTGAGCGAGGGGTTGGGCGAGGCAGTGCACTATTTGGTTGCTTGGTTGCTTTTGGATGAATGGTATTTGTTTGGGTATGATTGTTATGATGAGAAATATATATAATGGATTGTCATGTATGCGTGACATAATTCATGAATGGTGAATGATGGATATGATAAGAACTTGGCATGTGAAATAAATGAGTGGGTTGGAATTAAAAGGACATCGTATTGATATGAGATGAGGCCATGTACTCATGGGGTGGTAATGACCAGTGGTATGGATTCAACATGTGATACGAATGAGGATTTACTGTCAGAGGATGGTATGGAATTATAAGCATGATTAGTGTTCTCTTGTTGTGGGTTTATGTTTTTTGGTCTGTTTCAGTGCGTAATTCCTTTGAGTCTCTAGGTGAGACCTTCAAGGTCGCGCTTCAGTGGTCGGGACGTAATTCCATGGCCCCTGTTAGTGGGAGTCCATGGTGGTGCCCCATCTGTATAACTAGGTAAGGATTCAAGGTAAAGTTGCATCCTGACACTCTAAGGAGCCAATTAGTCTTACTTAGAGCGGATTGACTCTTGTGGTGAGAGTAGTAGGAGGCCTGAAATTCATTAAGGGCTAACCTTGTGGTGAGGGAAATTGATTCATTGTAACACTTGTAACACATAGCTCGGGAGTGAGCAGAGGTATCCACCACAAGTGCAAGCATCCGCTGAATCCGACTAGGCTATACGTATCCAGATGAGTTGAGTCGTGTCGTAGTGTATTGCCTGAAAAGTCATAACATGCTTGGTTGATTTGAGTGTATGATATTGTGAAATTATATCTATTTTGATGAACGAAATCTTTATGCTCTAGCTTACCCTACTTTCTTTGTTGTGTGATCTGTTGTGTGGTACTCTCTTTTGCGATGATCATCAACTTGTTGGTGTGAGCAGATGCGAGGAACACCCGTGGGCAACAGGGGTGGAGATTCCGCTACATAGTCCGCGTGGACTGGTTTATAATTCCCTTATGAGTTTCTTTAGGGTTGTGACCCGTGTATTTGTTCGTCCTTAGATTTATGTACTTTTGGTTAAACTCTTTATCTAGTTTTCTATCGGGCATCGTGGTGTGCCATGGGTTGTAAGGAGTTGAGTTTAAAACTCTCGAACTGCGCTTTTATGTTATCTTGTGACGCTTCCTTTAATTTCGTGTACTTAATTAAATGGGGTGTTACATTTATGGTATCAGAGTGGTCATTCCTTAGGTTTGTGGACTTGGATGTCCGTTTAGCTTTCTTTGTGTCTTTCTGAGTGTTCTGGTTAAATTTCTATCTTATTAAGCCTAACCAAGTGATTTCTTTGTGCTAGTGAACTATGGCACCTCATCGTAGGAACGCTCAATCCTCCGAGGGCGATGCACCAGACATTGCAAGAGCTATAGAAGCCATGGTAGCGGCTATGGCGCAGCAGAGTACTGCGATGATACAACAGCATGAGGCATCGATGCAGCGTCAGGATGCCCACAGACAGCACATGGATTTCCTATATGTGATTTCATGTAATAGACTCTCAAATTGTTTCTTAGAGACATTTTGATCATTTTTATATAATTATTTTTATTTTCGAACTCATTATCATACGTGTAATTTTATCACTATGATTGTGTAAATAAATTTTATTTACTATAATATAATAATTTAGTGTAATTGTCATTAATTTTTTTTATCACCATTCAACAACATAGATTGTAGTTCAAAAGATAAAAGATACGTTTCAAAATTCTATTATTATTAGTTTAATCTTTGTTCTCTATATGATTTTGATCAAATGATCTATTATAACTTGTATTAGTGTATTAAAAAATATTTCATTAGAATTTAAAAAATTGGAATAAAATAACATTTAAAATATATTTTAATTTGAATATTTATTTTTCTTTTATATTTTTAAAAAGGTATTTTTAAATTTTATTAACTAGGTTTCATTAACGTTTGCAAATTTATTAAATGTTTTAGTTCTCGTAAAATTTTATTTGATATTCTAATTTGAAATGTATACAATTATAATTTCTTTCTAAATATTTGATACTAAAGAAACAAACTTTTTTTAATATTAAATATTTGATAATATTATGTTTCCTTTACTATAATGTTGTATTATTTTATAAAAATTAATTAATTTATTATTGATACCCGTTGCCGGTGGGGATGAGAATGAGACACAGATTTGATACCCATTAAATTCAGGTATAGGGATGTAGATGAATTTTTTCACTCGATATAAATAAGAAATCAAGTACAAGTACAAGTATATACTCGTTACCCATCGAAGACGGAACAAAAATTTGATACTTGTTGAGTTTCAAGATGTGATGAATTTGTTGACTCAAAATAGGTATGGAATAATGAAACTCATTCCCCTCTTATCTTGGTATCATGCCTAATTATAATTAATATTGAGAAACACAACTCTTTTTACTTAAAAATATAATATTCGAGTGTCATAATTTCAATGTAATTTGACCTACCTAACAAACACCATAAGGCAATTAATACACCATTCAACAAACACTTATTTATTTTTAATTTGAAATTCAAATAAGAACAAGATAGATTAATATAATACTAAATTAATTCTCAACGTAGATAATCATCCACAATTATTAATATATTATTTAGTTAGCACTGGAAATATAATAAATGTAAAATAAATACTTTTGTTGAAAAAATTATTAAAAAATAACAACGGAAAATAATAAGCTATTATATATTTTAAACTGCAATAATTTTCCTGGAATAATTGCACATTGGGAAATAAACTTATAACAAATGGCATATCTTGTGAAGGTGTCAAAATATTTGTATAGATATATAAAATATATTGACGGGTAAATATATTAAAATTTATAAAAATATTTTAAATTCTATATTAATTTATATATATATATATATATATATATATATATATATAATTAGTGTTTCAAAGTCACCTTAGCATTCATGATGATCTCATAAATACTAAATAATACTAAATGTTGGATCAAACACTTATTATTGGTCCAAAATTTATAATTAATAGTTGGATAATAATATTTTAACCCACTTATTTTGACTTATTTTTAATCCATTATTGTAATTATTTATTAATTATTTTTTTTAGTGGTGTGTTGTGATAATTGAAAGATGATTGGAGTTATAAGTTATAAGTAAGTGAAAAAAGTTTGTCAAAATATCATTATTCTAAATCGTCGGAGACGCAACTCTTTTGATAAAGAATCTTCAAGTGAGACAAATTTGATGACAAATTCTCTTTAAGAAGGAGGAAATGATATATGACTATCCCAAGATTCCATACAAGAAGAACTTGAAGATGAACCTTTACAATTTAAAGGACCTATGACAAGGACAAGGAGCAAGAGATTGAAAGATCAAAACTATTCAAGGCTCATAATGCTACAAGCAATCTGAAATTCAAAGAATATGAAGATCATGGCTTGAAGCACATTTGAAGATAGTTTTTAGGAAAATTAGTTTATGTTTTTAGACTTTAGGTTTCCTCTTAGAAATTAGTTATGTTTTATGTTTTTGGGCTTTGAGCTTTCTTTTATAAATTAGTTTATGTTTTGATGTTTTGGGCTTGGGCCATCTTGTTGGGTTCTCAGGTTTCCTTAAACTTATGTGCCTATATATAGACGTACCAAAAACAATGTAGGGACTTTCAGTCATATATTGAATTTGATTTCATTAAAGAGAGGATTACCTTTGTTATTGGCTTAGGCCTCCGGTTCTTATCAAAGATTAACATTTTTGTGGCGAGTCTTCACTTGACTTATCAATCTGCTAGATTGTGGCGTCCTCCATCTTTGTCTTATTTTGCGTTCTTCTCTAATTAATTCGTGTCGTGCCTCTTGAGGATTCAAATTTAGAAACGATCATACTCTTTCTTGGATAGGATCGTATCATCTGGTATCAGAGCCAGATTCTGGTTTGAATTTCCTCTTCTATGTTATTTTTCTGTCATATGAAAAAAAAACTACAATTTTTCAATGTCTACTTTTTCTGTGTTTTGTTTTAAATTTTGTTTGTTTCATTTGTAAGGAGTAAAACCCCTAAGGTTGTTTCCAATTTGGTTGAATTTTTTTTATTTGGCGTATTTTTTTTTCTTTCTTTTATGTTCTCTGTTTAAATTATGTATTTCTACATTTGATTCGTGGAAATTATTTGTTTTTGTATTTGGGATTTTTAAATGCACTTACTTTGATTTACATGAGTATGAGGGTTTGAAGGATAAATTGTTTAGTTTGTTTTTGTGTTGAACTGCAAAAAGAAAAAAAAAAATATATATATATATATATATATATAAAAAAAAATATTGTGGATCAAAGTCAAAAGGAAACAATATATATTGAAAAAAAAAGGATAAAAAAAATGGGGAGTTCAACACAACTTTTTGTTACAATTTTATTTGTGGTTTATTGATATCTACTTGCAATCAGTCTTTCTCTTAGAGTCTATATGTTGTCTCTTTTAAATCTCTTTGGTAGTCCTATTATTTTCTAATTTTAATTTTCTTGTTTTGTGTGTTTAAAATTCCTTGAAGTTTTGTCTAGAGTTTTGGATTTTCTTTGTCCTCTAAAGTCAAGATTTAGATCTCGCAACATTTTTCACATGGTTTGTTGACTCTTTGCTTAAGTTACTAGAGTTCTTTGCCAAGCCCTAAAGGGAATTTGAGTGGTAAAAGGTAAGAGAGTACATTCAAGAAAAAACTTATAAGTGTGATACACGAGTGGAAAATTGAGTGAAACACTTAGCGGAGTGGTGAGGTCCTAAATATATTTTATTATACTAACATTTTCTTGCAGGAATTAGCAAATATTGAGTAATGAAACATGTTTTCACAGAGGCATCCTTCTGGAATTGGTTTAACATATGGTTTAAATTATCCTACTCCTAACCAAGATCATTTGGTTCAAGGACTTGAATTTACCACGAGAGTGGCATGTAGAGATACACCTAGTGTTTATGAGGTCTTGGTAGCAGACATTAATGCCTTGGAATCCAGAATTATAAAGCTAATTGGAAAGATTGCTAGTATTAAACGAAAGCACAATCTTGATAGAAAATCATTGCCAAAGACAAGTACACTAAGATGTTCCAAATATGAAGGCTATGGGCATGAAACTCATCAATGTTCTAATGGGGATGCAAGTCCCATGACTCATGAAGACCTCAAGAACATTTCATACTTGAGAGAGGAGGAAGAAAGGACAATGCACAAATTAGATGTATTGAAAAGAAGGCAAGAGCGAAAGCTAAAAAGAGCCCATGAGAAGGAAACACTTATAGAAAATGAAGTAAAGGAAAAGAGAGAAAGAGACGAGAAAGAAAAGAGAGAAAAAGAAGAGAAAGAAAAGAGTGAGAGAGAGGACAAAGAAGAAGGAGAGAGAAAAGAGAAAGAAGAGCGAGAAAAAGTAAAGAAAGAAGAGAGTAGAAAAAGAGAGAAGGAAGAAAAGAGAGAAAAAGAAGAGAAAGAAAAGAGCGAGAGAGAGGAGAAAGAAGAAGGAGAGATAAAAGAGAAAGAAGAGCGAGAAAAAGTAAAGAAAGAAGAGAGTGGAAAAAGAGAGAAGGAAGAAAAGAGAGAAAAAGAAAAAGAAATAAGAGAGTATTATGAATTGTCAATGAAAAAAGGTACTAACTTTCCTCTTATTGTTTTATTGCCTCTAGACGATTTATTCATCAAAGAGCAATGGCATCAACAATGGAAAAACGAAAGGATACTTAGGGAAGACTTATTCATCAAGCAACAAGGAGATCAACAATGGGAAGACGAAATGATGATAAAAAAAGACACAAGCTTAGAAATATATGCTCATGAATTAGCTTGTTTACCCATTTCTAACAAACCTGTGGGTGATCAAAGTCATACCTATAATTGGGCTGCTTGTTTGAGCAATATTCCTTTTCTTTTCTTTGATCATTTTATCTTTAATTTAAAATTGTTTGATGATTGGTGCAAGTGGGTATTTGACCCTAGAGGCAGAACTCCCAAATCTTTTATAATAAGAGATTGACCTCTTTTATGAACCAAATCTCATTTTAGTAGAATTTCTATTATTTTATTTTAGATTTGTGTCTTTGATTTATGTTTGTGTTTGTGCATAGGACCTTTTAGAATTCGGGTCAAATTCTTTCCAAACAGGAGAGAATGATAAAGAATCTTCAAGTGAGACAAATTTGAGGACAAATTATCTTCAAGAAGGAGGGAATGATAGAGGACTATCCCAAGATTCCATACAAGAAGAACTTGAAGATGAACCTTTACAATTTAAAGGACCTATGACAAGGGAAAGGAGCAAGAGATTGAAAGATCAAAACTATTCAAGGCTCCTAATGCTACAAGCAATCTGAAATTCAAAGAATATGAAGGTCATGGCTTGAAGCACACTTGAAGATAGTTTTTAGGAAAATTAGTTTATGTTTTTAGACTTTAGGTTTCCTTTTAGAAATTAGTTATGTTTTATGTTTTTGGGCTTTGGGCTTTCTTTTATAAATTAGTTTATGTTTTGATGTTTTGGGCTTGGGCCATCTTGTTGGGTTATCAGGTTTCCTTAAACTTATGTGCCTATATATAGACGTACCAAAAACAATGTAGGGACTTTTAGTCATATATTGAATTTGATTTCATTAAAAAGAGGATTCTCTTTATTCTTGGGTTAGGCCTCCAGTTCTTATCAAAGATTAACTTCTTTGTGGCGAATCTTCACTTGACTTATCAATCTGCTAGATTGTGGCGTCCTCCATCTCTATCTTATTCTGCATTCTTCTCAGATTAATTCGTGTTGTGCCTCTTAAGGATTCAAATTCAGAAACAATCATACTCTTTCCTGGATAACATCGTATCATCTGGTATCAGAGCCAGGTTCAAACTTGATATGTTTCCTCCCTTGGTTAGCCTTAGAGGCTAACTTCTCCATCTTCTTTTCTATTTGGGCCTTTACCTCTTTATGCAAGTTCTTGACAAAGGTTGCTTTGGCAAGTCCATCTTAGTCATAGAATCAATATCAGATAAAGGTAACAAATCTAATGGAGTTAAAGGATTAAAACCATTTCTACTTTTTAAACTATTTTCTAGATCCTTCAAACGAATAATATGAAATGTATTTTTGAATCCTTTTAGATTGATAATCCAAAATACATTTTCACATTATGCAACCTAATCTATAATCTATTTCTAGATTTGAAAATATATTATGGATTAATCCAAAGTATACTATTGACTAAATTTAGGCTTTTCTAATATGCATAGACATACAACAATAAACTCTGGAACTGAGAAAAAAAAAGCCTAAATAATAAAATATCACTGAAGTACATAAAAATTAGGACTTAACAAATAGTTTCTTTTTGCATCTTATGTTTATAGAAAAAAAAATCATTTTTACCTTTCTAATCATTTCAATATATATATATATATATATATATATATATATATATATATATATATATATATATATATATATATATATTTCAGAAAGTAAATTTGATAAAAACAAATAATCCTAATAGATATGGATTTGTTTAAGGGAAAACACAAAAGTACACTAAATGTAAGTGTCGAAAGTCTTTTATTCTGACATCTGTCATTTTAATATTTTTTTACGTACATTTGGTTCTTAAGAAAAACAATTGTTTAAGATAAAAATTTAATTCTGTGTATTAATTAATGTATTAAACTCAGAAAAATAACTAATTTTTTTCACAATTATTGTAATTCTTATAAATATATTGTTTTTTTCTTTTTCTAAATGCCTTATTTAAAACTATGTAAATTATACTTATTTTATATAATTTCAAAATTTACATTCTTAAACGTCCTTTACTACTGTTTTAGAATAATTATTTAAAAAGATATTTGATTTGATTTTAAAATAGATAATCTAAAACCTATTTGACACTATTTCAAATTATATATATGAAGCGCCTCTCACCCCCACAAAATTTTATCCAAAACGCGTTATCCTTAATTTTTTTTTATAGTATATCCCATATAACTTTTCTCAAAATGTGTCAAAGATTTCAAATAATTATTTTCGTCCATCAAATACATTTATAGGGTGCAAGAAGAAAAGTGTGGACTACAGAGTACAGGAAGAAAACCTGTCTATGTAAAACATGGTTTCAACGATCTGTTAACATGAATCATATAACACATTTCTTGTGCATATAACAAAATGCGACTTAATAATTCAAGAAAATTTGAAGCTACAAATTATTGTTTCTGTACTAAGAGAAAATCATGAACAAATAAAAGTTGAGCAGGGTAGATTAAACAGAATCTATAGCACTTATTTAACTACTGAAACTCCCTCTACTACCCACATTCACAGGCACATGATGTTATATTGTTAACTGAGGTTAAACAAATGTTAACACTGTTTTCACTTTCTTCGCATGATACACCTTCTTAGCCTCTACACTCATGATTTTACAACAGTACACTACACATGGGATATTACATTACAAAAATAGATAAATAAATGAGACTGTAAAATCTTCATCTGCGCAGTAATTTCTATTTTCTTCCATACAAAAGTGCAATTTGAGGTCATGCTCTCCCTTTCCTTTTGTCATCCAATGCCTATCCACCAAAACAGGGTCCAAAATGTTGTCAGAAACACTGCTAGCACACAATATTACAGAATTTATTTAAAACACTTCCGCATAGAACATGTTAAAAATGACAGTAAAAAAGGATAATTGAAAACCACTATAAAACTTAGTGTGCAGTTACTACAAGAGAATGCAAAATCAGAAGGAAAAAACAAACTGTACTTATGATAGCTGTTAAAAAAGTGTATATTGGTAAATGAAGTGCGCATGATGCTCCAGTTTAGTCAAAGGCAAGAACGAAGTCATTGAACCTGCCGTAACACATTTTCATCACGTTGAAAATGATCAACCAACTTGGCGATGTGTTTAAAAATGATACAAATTTAAATCATGAACGTTGCATATTTGTATCATCTGATAACACAGCTTTTAGGGGATGTAGAAGAATGGCATGCAAAACCAGTCTTCAAATTCTGAAGGATAAAAAAAAAAATCTTATCTTACGAAGAGGAATTCATTACGTAGATCAATTAGGGACTGACAATTAGACAAGCATATGTGTTGGGGAGGTCCAGTGAGAAAGGTAGTTCAAAAGGTCACCAAAGAGCAATGTTATCAGTGGATGGAGGAAGGCTAAAATTCGACCATGTAAAAAAAAACTGAGTTTAACCATTAGAAAAGACGCTATAAATTGTATTGCTAATATAATTTGAATACACTATTTCGATGCCACTTCTTTACATCTTTACAACTAAGATTGACAATAATAGGATTAATATTACATGTCATTGATAATTGATGCCCAGGCAATTGTTAGCAGCAGATGGAATACCTTACTCTGGAAGAATCGCATAGTTAACACAAGTGTGTCTCTCATTCTACAAAGAAAAGGGTAATGAACACTGTTAATCATGTTTGTAAAATACAGTAACATTCATATTTATGTTTGTCGTGCTGGAAATTGAAACCAGATGCATAACCGCTGAGCACAATAAATATCAAAGATGAAAGTAAATAAACTTTGGAACAATTGGTATGAAGAAAAAAACAACTATCAGCTACACGATGAGATAAGACAGATGAAAGAGCATTATAATACTGTTAATTTTTTTCAATGACATCACAGATACAACATCTAGTAGCAGTTTTTACCTAATGAAGCATCCACTGGATACTAAATTTAAGTCAGACATCCTGAAGGGTACTTTTGGAGTGACCAGTGATATTTATCAATATCCTTCAAACATTCTAATGTTAAAGCCAAATACAACAATGTTATTACCTGACACTATATGTGCTTAGAGGATGAGAAGACCCATCTGAGCATGTTAACACAAATTGCACTGAGAGACCAGAGGGAACCTTAATCTGACGAAAATCCATAAAGCAAGTGTGATGTAAGTCACGTAAGCACTGACTGTGCAAGATAAGAAAAAAAAAAGAGGAAAAAGAGAGGGGATTGAACCCAAGAAATGATATAATATATAAAAAGGATTTTTGTAATTGTATTCCATGTAGAAACATGAGTATTATTATTTATAATGACGGGAAGATATAGTAATAGAGAAAAAAAATTAATATAATGAGGATTATCTGCTAAGATATTTCTCTATTTAATGTGATCAAATTATAGGTAAAGATTACTGAGTTAGGCAGATTGATTTCCACTCTAGGTATTCCAATCACATTTGTTTGCACAAATTGTTATATGATATGAATAAAGTTCCTAGGAAGTGGTGTACATGGTTTTATACATTTATGATTGGTAATTAATACACTAATGCACTTATGATAGTTATTTGTACCACTAGAAGTTGGAATGACATACCGATAAGTCCTTTGAGAATTTCTCAGCAACTACTGTAGCTTCAGTACCGTTAATTCTAATTTGATATCCTGATCGTCTTAAGTATAGGGTTGCTCGTTCCCAATTCTCGGATGAATCCATCTATTGCAAATAATTCAAGAAAAAGTAAGGATGCATATTAAGATGCAAGGAGAACATGGAATATTTTTATACAAGTATTGAACCAAATAAGAAAATAAAAAGTGAGTAGATTTCAAAATTCTTGGAACTTAATTTTAGCAGACTAATAAAGATCCGAAATGCCAAACCTATCAAATGGAACAGTTTCAGGTTATTTGAAAGGAGATTTTCGTTTGTGTACAATTAAGTATTCTTCTACCTTGTTTAATAATATTTGATATTTTGTGTTATGTAAAAGATAAGATCAGCTGGTTCATGAGATATATTGGATTGCTCAAGAACTCTTAATGTACATCATGAACCACAAATTATGCATAGATATAATGAATAAGATCAGATCATAAAAGGTTTTTCAAATAAACCAGACCTACCAACAGTAGAACACTGAATATTGCTTCTCCTTTAGACAGATATGTGTCAATCTCATGTTGCATTTCAGAATCTATAAAGTCATCCGAAAGAAAACTACGATTAGAGAACATTAAAGGAGAACATACTATAATAATATCACAAATATTATACCATACTTGCATGAATATAATGCAATTTTATTAGCAAGAGTTGGTGGCTCTATTAGAAAGTGAATCTAAGCCTACCTCAACTTCATAAAATTAGCTTGTAGATAAGGCTTGCACCTGTTTCTATATAATAACTTAATTTGATGTAGAATTTTCAATACACTATCGAGTATTGGACATTTCAAGTGTGTGACTAGCTACCGGGATTTTGATGGAGGATCCTAATCAGTCTATCAAGAGCCACTCCCTCATATGAATCCACCATGACCAGTAAAGAGAAAGATAAACTATACCATTGTCAGCTGGGACATCCTTCATTTCTAGTTGTAAAATTGATTTTTCCTTACTTGTTTAATAATTTAAATGTGTAGAGTCTCCATCATGAGGTGTTTGACTTTGCTAACCACAAGTGTGTACATTTTCCCATTAGAAACAAGAGGAGTCTTGTCCCTTTTAATCTTGTTCATATTGATGTATGGAGTCCAACTAATGTCCCAAATATGTCAAGTGCTAAACGCTTTATAACCTTTATATATGATTTCCTTTTTTAACCTTTATATGATTGTTTATTACCTTTATATATGATTGTACCTGGTGACTTGGGGTTTCCTATTTAAACAAAAATCTGAGCTTAGTTCTGCTTTCATTCAATTTGTCACAATGACTAAGCATCAATTTGAAGTCAATGTTAAGAGAATTAGATATGATAGTGTCAAGGACTACTTTAATCTTGAGTTCAATTCTTTCTGTCATAAAGAGGGGATAATTCGTGAATCTTCATGTGTTAACATACCTGAACAAAATGAGATTGTTCAAAAGAAAAACAGTCACTTACTAGAACAAACTAAAGCTCTACTTTTTCAATATCATCTTCCTAAGAAATTTTGGGGGAAGCCCTTCTTACTACTACTTATCTTAGCAATACGTTACTCTCTAAAATCTTAGAATCAAAGAGTCCCATGGAAGTTATTCTCTTTCTATCCATACCTAGACTCTACAAATAAACTTCAACCTAGAATATTTGGGTGTGTATCCATTGTGCATGTCCATAGTAATGGAAGGGGAAAATTGGATCCTAGAGCTACAGTGTTTTTTAAGGATATTCAACCATGCAAAAGGGATATAAATGTTATTGTTAGAAGTGGGTTTTAAGCTTAACTCAACCCCACAAAACCGGCTTGTAAGGTGAGGATTGCACCCACTTATATATTAGAGACGAAAAAAAAAGAAATAGAGTAACATAATTTAGAAATAAATTCCTCATCTGTTACATCTACCCATCCTGTGATTTCAAATCAACATACTTCTTAATCAACTCAGGAATTAAGTAAACTGATCTAATGAAAATATTTAGTATTATTCTATAGATATCCAATAGAATTCTGTTTATATTGGAAAAAGAAAAGAAAAATTATGAATATTCAAACAAAGAATAATAACTTTGTTATTTCTTTTTATTTCACTTTGAATTAATGTAGAAGAAAATAGAAAAAAAGATCTTCAACAACCACAAAAAATATTGATTTGGCAATAATTGAATTATTAAAACAGAAAATCTACTTTATGAATTATCTACTTTATTAATTATTAGAAACCCTTTTCTCATATTCCGATTTTAATGGATCTTTAGTTTCTAATCTAAAACTAATAATTTGAAATGTTAAGAACCTTCCTTTTATACTATTACTCTAAAAATTTAATATAAAAAAAAATTTATATACCCAAACTTTGCAAAATTTTCTATCGGATTTTTGACTACATAGAGACAATCAATGAAAAAAGAAGAAAAAAATCTAGCACTAAAATTTTACACTGATTGTGAAATTTCATTGCTCTGTTAGAAGAAGGATAGCTATAGTGATTCGGTATACTCAAAAGACACCGTTGGTACAAAATGGACGATCTAACAAGGATTCTATTTCAGTAAATTTCGCCTTACTGATCTCTTCTTTTATGGACTCGATCCCCCCTTTTGACTGTACAAGAATATGTGGAGTTCAAGATGTCTGGAAGCACAGGAGAACGTTCTTTTGTTGATATTATTACCAGTATCCGATACTGGATTATTCATAGCATTACTATACCCTCCCTATTCATTGCAGGTTGGTATTTGTCAGTACAGGTCTAGCTTACGATGTATTTGGAAGTCCCCGCCCAAACGAGTATTTTACAGAGAACCGACAAGGAATTCCATTAATAACTGGCCGTTTTGATCCTTTGGAACAACTTGATG
>Ga0214542_1000384_pt1 | contig 77624 bp, 34 predicted proteins | sample CNSS1metaG_FD_160096 | JGI IMG/M metagenome (GOLD analysis project Ga0214542, IMG submission 160096) | Root nodule microbial communities from cowpea collected in UCLA plant growth center, Los Angeles, California, USA - CNSS1 | ecosystem: Host-associated > Plants > Roots > Nodule | place: USA...
AATAAATAATAACAAATAAAAAAATATTAAAATTATATAAAATTTTGAAATAAAAAAAATTAAATTTTTATGAATGTAAAAAAAAATTACACAATTAAATTTAAAAAAAATATATATAATTAAATTTTAAACTAAAGTTAAATAATGTTAAAAAAAGTCAAAAGAAGTCAAGAAAAAGGTAAAAAAAAAAAAAAAAATAAAAGAAAAAAAAAAAAAAAAAAAAAACCAACGACATCAGTGTTGTAATCGATGTCGCCCCCTTTGAAAACAAGGCACCGGTTACGTAACCGGTGCCGTCCCTCTCTCTTCTCAGCACAACACTGGTGCCCACACCGATGTCATCCCAACCTCACACAACAACACAACACCTCACCACCACTGGAAGACACTGGTGCCTCACTCACTACCCTCACCTGCCAGTGCCATCCACTCACCACCCCAACACCTACCACGCCCCTGCAACACCACTCACAACATTGGTGCCCACACCGGTGCCATCCAAACCTCACGCAACAATGACATCGGTGCCTCGCTCACCACCCTTCACCTGTCAGTGCCATCTATCACCACCCTAACACACTGGTGCGCCACTCGACCTCCAACACCAGTCATGCCACCACCCTGCAACACCAATCACAACCCGACCGCAACACCTCTCACGCAATATTGTACTGCGTGTGAAATGAAAAGCGAGGACAATATGGTAATGTTCTCATAATACTCGCTAATCTTCTCCTTGGATGGTGGATTAAAAAAATTGTGGATCCCTCAAATTCGTCGTCGCTTATCCGTCCAAATCAATGCAATGGAACACAACTATATTCATCAATCCGCGCTTAGTTATTCCTGTGAACAGTTTAATCCACCCAAGAGAACAGACCCCTAGTGTAGAAATTAAAGTATTATTATTCAATTGTAATTCAACCTATCCTATATTCGTCACGGGATAATCAATAGATTTTTTAAGACAAGATCATTAAAAAAATAAAACAACAATGAGACATAATTGAATATGGTCGGAAAAAACACTACAGTTTAATTTCACAATAATCATTTAATAATAAAGAAATAAGATTAACAATAATACACAAAAAAATGGAAACTCCAAATATAAAAAAAAATCATAATCTTTGTTCAAAGACAACTCAAGAATAATCACTATATGTAAATTTGTAAACACCGACAAAACTCTCAATCCTTTTTTATCCCAAGTACACTCACATTGTTTAGAGAAAAAATTTAACTACACCTCACAATACTCTACTACAAGAGTATAAGAAAAATCAAACACTAACTCAAAGTGTCTTTGACTTGTAACAAATAAAACCATGAACCTATAGTCCATTATACAGTTGCTAATACTCACTCCGTAATTTATCCTAGTGTGGGACTTTACGATATGCACTCAACAAACTCCACCGTGATTAAAATAAATGCATCTTTATTGTCTTCACCAGCAATCATATTGCACCATAAAGGAATATATTCACTTGGAATTAAACCATCCCAAAAATTTTCATACACCCTACATCGATGCCAACCAGTAGTCATGCATAAACACCACACACCTTGTATCAGTATTAGCCAATTACCGTGTAAAATTATCTCTAAGAAATACTCATCCTAACACTCATAATCTTTCCAACCAGATGTCGCCACATTCACAATCTTCTACCTTCAAATATAACCAATCAGGAGATGCTAATACCACAATTTTCAACTCATAGATTGACCAACCAAAAGTTATCACATCTTCATGTTCTTCCTCATACAATATCCTTTGCTCTAAAACATGGTCTTTCGTTCAAGTGAGGAAGGAATGAATTGGTTTTCTCCCTTCAAAAGGTATATAGGTCAAGTGTTAACAAGATGTTCAAATGATGAGACTTGTTGCTCAACGATACGTTATAATTTTAGAAAGGAAGGTCTTATGAGATCTTTAAGTGACGATATTAAAAGTTAAATCCATTTTTATATGTTCAATTTACCGATGTAAGAATGTGATGTTATTTTTGAGCTAATATTAAAACGATTTAACTTGTATTTGCATTATATGATATGATTTCAATTGAAATTACGTATCTAAGATAATATGTTAACTAATTTGTGATTGTATGAATACAAACACATGTGATTAATAGATATCACATTGTTTCATTGATGATTTAAAATTTGAGAGAGTTATTACATATGATGCAATGGACTTACCTTTATCCTTGATTATGAAATGATTATGAAATTTACTTGTAGACCAAAGTCTTGGATACTAATATTTTGGAAGATATCAATTTATTAATATCTATTGAATACTGGTATGATGTTTAGATTTGCATGTTCATCCATAGTCTTAAAAGTAGATTAGTTAGAGTGTTGTTGGATTTTAAATATGTATGTATGCATGCATATGAGTTATTTGTGAAATTAAATTGTGTGTGTACATTTATATAACATGCTTAAATGTCTTTAATAGTTTAGATACATGGTTTACTTATAATGTTATGACGTTATAAGCTGAAAGAAAAAATGGGTCGAGTTTTTTAATGAATAATAAATGTAGATGGAAAAATGAAATCTATCTATTATCATAAAATTATCTATTCTCGCACAATAATATTATTTCTCACCTTATGTGTCATGTGTCATAGATGTGTATATATACACAAGTACATTTTTTTTTGCAATACAATAAAGGATAGACAATACAAGAAGAATCGTCATTTAATTTTGTGAAAAGGTTTTCAAAAAGAACTTGTGAAAGTTAGCAAACAAATACACTATTTTAAATTAATAAAAAAAGAATATTAATTATATGTTTATTATTTTATGAAAATAACATCTCCCAATTAAAAATACAATTTATCTTTTCATGTTATTAATGTATATTTAAAAACTTAATTTTAATTGTGTACACGTATTTAATATAAATATAAAAATACAATTTTTTTGAGCAGTATAACACAAATTTAAGATATAGTGTTTGTGTAAAAGAATAGTAAGTAACATAGTAATTGTTAATCAATGTGCGAAACTCGAAACAAGTAAACGATATTACATTAAAAAAATATATTAATAATATTTGTCACAAAATTCGTTCATTTTATTCAATAACACAATTATTTAGTATAATTTTATTATGTACATTAGTTTGTTTTGAAAACATTTAAAAGTTTATACATTTTTTTTAAGTAACTTGAAGTTGATTTTGATAAAAGAAACGAGATAAAAAAAACCATTTTTAATTAAAAGTATACATTTTATCATGCCATAAACAACTATATATATTATTTTTTGTTGATGTACAAATTACTTAAAAATTAAAAAAAAAACTTTTTAACTAATTGTTTTACAAGAACAAATTTTCTGAGCTGGAACTGTTTCCATCAGATATTTTCCCAACAACACAAGTACTTTCCATGTGTCCACACATGGCATATCCCAATCAAATTGTGTCCCTTCAAGGCTTAAACTCAACCACGAAACACCAATCCACAACACACAAAATTCTCTTCTGTTTCACCCACTCCACTAAACCATAACCCCAAGATTTTCTTCAAAATCCTAAATTTCTAAGAACCCTTTTGTTGTTTTTGTTTTTCTCTTGAGACCATTTTGGTTTGAACTTCAATTTTAGTTCCCAATAATGGCTTGTGCATTTCATGCAACTTTAGCAGCCAATAGCTGTGCCTTTTCTTCCAGAAGATTCTCCTTGAAGCACCCCAAAACCAGTAAGAGAAGGTTTGGTTTGTTCACTGTTAGAGCTGACTCTGATGACTCTGACTGCAATGAGGAAGAATGTGCCCCGGATAAGGAAGTGAGTTCTTTAGCTTTCTTAATCGGTTTTGAGTTTCTGAGATGTTTTGATCCATTCGTTTTGTTTCTTGTGCCCTTTTGGTGACTGAGGAAAAATATGATACTGAAAAATTTGGGAATGGAATAATGAAAATTAAGTTTCTTTAGTTTTGTAGTTACATTTACACATTTACATGTTGTCTTGGCACATTGTTGTTCTCTATATAGATCCCTTGGAAGAAGTTGGGAGAAGAAGAATTTGACTTGTGCTCATTTGTTTTGATCAATTTAAGGGTCATAACTGTTAGGAATTCAAGTTGACTTAGAATTCCCACATTGGATAGATAATAATGATAGATAATAGAAGCAAAAACACCACAAACTCATTGTTGAATCTCTTATCTATGGGTTTGTTTACAATTTATTGGTGCCAAATCTCTTTATGTCTCAAGAATCTAACAATTAAAGAGGTTAATGTTGAATGGAAAAAGGAAGCTTGGTGTGTGTAATACGATAAAATATCGGTTAGTAATTCAAGATAAGGTGGAAGTCTCATATTGGGTAAAAATGAGTAACATGGAAGTAGAAAAATCCATAAAACCATTGTATTAAGGTTTTTGGTTGAGAGTGGTGTTGTGGTTTTTTATATGGGTTTGTTCATGTCTTATTGGTGTCGAATCTTCCAAATGTCTCTCCTCGAAAAACCTAACAATCTCTATTAGTGTACTCCATGTAATGGTTTTCAGCTGAGAGATGGACTTCTGGTCAATTTAAGGTTCTTTGAGAAATGTTATCATAATTTGTTGTTGTGAATGGAATGATTAGGAAAAGGATCATTATCATTAGATCTATGCAAGGAACACCCCACTTACATTGTGCATTAAGTTAAGTTAGCTTCAAAGTTTTTAATATTCATATTTTTGTTTTGTGCAATCTGTTGTTTTGTGATTGACATTTATTTTATAGCTTACAACCTGGATGTTGTGTTCTTATCCTTTTTGTATGTTAAAACATAGTTCCAACAGTTTGTTCTTTAGTTAGAAGAATTTTGTTTTTGTGCTCAATGCAAATTCTGTGAAAAAAAAGGAGGGTGTGAGTTAGGTATTTCATAAAAGCTGTGTCTCAAAAACCACTGTTTCAGGGTAATTAGCAGAATTGAAAGATATTATGTATGCAATAATACTAAGGATAATTTGCAAGTCCTCTTTATGTCATTGTTTGAACCATTTCAGTTTCACCTAATCTTTAGTGTGTTTCCAATTATTATACCATATTATCTCTGGCCAGGCTTCGTAATTGAAATATCCTCCATATATTCATGCATTAACAACAGATGAGTGCTGTATCATTATCATCCATGTGTGTTTAGCTTCTGCATTATTCACAGACAAAGGAATCAATCCTCTGTTGGTGGTGATTTAGGTTGGGAAGGTCAGTGTGGAATGGTTAGCCGGTGAGAAGACAAAGGTAGTCGGTACTTTCCCACCACGCCGTCGGCCGGGTTGGACCGGATATGTTGAGAAGGACACTGCTGGGCAGACAAACATTTATTCAGTTGAGGTTAGTATTGATCTTTTTTAACTTATTAAAGGCATGCAATGTTTTACCATGTTCCCTTGGACTTTTTATGTAGTATAGTATTATTCTTTAATTTGTTGAAGTTTAATGTTCATTTTGTAAGCATGAAAATGAGTAGCAAACATTGGTAACATGATAACCCATAAGGGACTATTATTTGGGCAAACATGCATACATGTGTTATACATGAATTGTGAGGCTAGTCATTGGTGTTGGTAGCTTGTGTCAAATTGAAGAATTCATGTTTTTAGAATTTGAGTTCAAGTGAAACTCAACCTCAAAAACTAACTTGTAAAGTGATAATTATATTCAGTTATACATATTTCAAACATATATGGTAGAATACCCTTCAAGATATTAGAAGACATAATGGTCCAAAGTGAGTAGGCCAAGATCTACTTAGCCTACTAAAATAAAAGGCTTTACCAATACTTAAATACTTATAAACCTAATTATTCTCATAAGAATGATTTAGGTTTAGAATTATTTGAGTGAATGGGAAGCCTTTGAGTGGACCAACTCGATTTCGGCGAGCTTGCTTTGGACTTTTGTGCCTTCCACTATCTTTATTTGGAAGGGATTCGGCCATACTTATATTGTACAAGACTATTTTAATCACATCAGTAATTGGTGTGAGATCTCTAACACACGTCTGCATATTTGAACCACATCGGTAATTTATGTGAGATCTCTAACACATGTCTACATATTTGAATCACATCAGTAATTTATGTGAGATCTCTAACACACGTCTACATATTTGAACCACATCAGTAATTTATCACTTATGTGAGATCTTTAACACATGTCTGCATATTTGAACCACATCCGTAATTTATGTGAGATCTCTAACACACGTCTGCATAAGCTTGCTTGTTCAAAACTTGAAAACAAAGAGAAATTTGATGATTCAAATTGTCGAACACCTTGTGATCTTTTCAGCCAGCAGTTTATGTGGCAGAAAGTGCTATAAGTTCAGGAACTGCTGGCTCTTCTTCTGATGGAGCTGAGAACACTGCAGCAATTGTTGCAGGCCTTGCCCTGATCTCAGTTGCTGCAGCATCCTCAATACTCCTACAAGTTGGTAAGAATGCTCCTCCTCAGATCCAGCCAACTGAATACACAGGGCCATCACTTACCTACTACATCAACAAGTTCAAGCCGCCGGAGATTACTGAAGTGTCCGTGCGTAGCGAGGCAGAGGCAGAGCCATCGTTGGCCGTTCAACCAGACTCGGCGGCCCCCGATCTTTCCCAGGTTCAGGTTGAAGCTCAAATCCAGCCTGAGACCCCAGATGTGAACATTCAATCATAGGTGTATCAGATGGTTGCCACTTTTGCTACAAAGACACATCAAAGAATTTATTTTTGTGTCAATAGTATGAGCCAGTGTATACATATATAACTCTAAAGATTAATGGATGCAAATGTTTCTGCTAAACATCATTCTTGGTATGCTAGTGTTTCTTCTTACTGAGTGTGTTTATCCTTTGCTGGGGAAAGTGATGATGATATAGTTTCAGTTTTATATACTCCTCAAAATATGAAAACCAAATTAGAAATTTTGAATGATTTGTTGGTTCCTTAGTTTTTTTTGGAGGCATATTTAAGATCCTTATTCATTTGTTCACTTAGGCATATGTTAGTTACATGCTCAAGAGCAAAATGATTGGAAAATATTGTTGTGTGTGCCACAGTTTAACTAGCGACTAATTTAAGTGTGATCAAATTCATAAGGTCCTATTAGAGATTGAAGTAGGGAATGAAAAACTTTTGTAAATTAGCAATTCATTTTTGTCACAAAATATCAGTCACTACACTGATTGATAACAACATCTTTAACTTTTAATATGTGAAAAAAATGTAACTTTAGCCACTGATTTTGGTTGCTAAGTGGATTTTTAATATTTATTTCTGTATAAAATGTATTATTTATTTAAAAATTTTCTTTTTAAAAAGCATGCTGTTGAAGTTAAACATAAACTATTTATAAGGAGCGAAAGAAGTATTTACAAAAGTTAAAATAATAAGTAAAAAACAATGAAATTTGATGATAAATTAAAAAAAAAATTGAAAGACAAAAAAATCGTAATTTTATTTGAGATTAAAAACGGTTTAAACTCATGGTTTTTATTAGAATGGAAAGTAAAAAAAAAAAAGGAATTTAAATTATAAAAATATAAAAAATACTTATAAAAAGAAAATTTCTATATTAATGTTATAGAATTACTAGCATAAACACAGGTACGATAGTGTATGTTTATATAATTTTTTACATATATATGATATTATATTAGTAGATGATAATATTGTAATGTTATTAAATTAATATATAAAATAAAATGGAATATATAAAAAAAAGGAGAGAATAACGGTTGATAAATAGAAAAAAAAAAGAAGAAACATAAATAGATGATTAAAAAATTTATAAAAACTAGTGTACACACAACGTTGTTGCGCATGTGTGTACACATTTTTTAAATATACGTGATATTATCTATAACTATATATAAGGGGACTCCCTCTTTTGTGTCCACATTTCGTAATTCTAACTTTACCCTTTACAATTTAATTATTTATTAAATTTTTAAAAATTAACGGTTACTTTTACAAGTTTTTATAGAACTATTTACTTATCTCTTTCTTCTTTTTTCTCTTACTATTCATCAACAATTATTTTTCTCATATTTTCTCCATACATTTCACTTTAATTTTTATAAATATACTTTTATTTTGTTCATTAACTTAATAACATTACAATATCATCAATTATTAATATAATTCAAAAAATTCGTACACACATGCACGATAACGCCTGTGTTTACGCTAGTATTAGTAAGTGACGATAATGTAATGTTAAGTTATAATATATAAAATAATATATAATGTAATAATTAAAAATAAAGTAAAATTTATTAGAAAAGATGAGAGAATAACTTTTGATAGATAGAGGAAAAAAGAAGAATAAAAATAGACGATTTTATAAAAAAGTTTGTAAAAGTAACGGTTAATTTTCAAAAATTTTATAAATAATTACATTTTAAAGGGTAAAATTGGTATTTTGAAATATGAACACAAAAGAAGGAATCATCTTTATATATTATTATAAATAATGATCAATTTTCAAAAATTTGATAAATAATTATATTTTAAAGGATAAAATTAAAATTTTGAAATGTGGACATAGTAAATCTATTTGTATATTATATTGTTATAGACAGATTAAGAATTATATATAAAATAAAGTTTTATTATAAGAAAATATATTTTGCATTACCAAACGCGTGCCTCTTCTTTCGAACCCTTTCCCAAATCCTAAGAGCTGCATCTTATTGGATTCCTTCTTCGTCGGACCGCCGACTCCACCGCGATCTTACCTCTTGCCGGACCTCCGTCGACTCCACCGCAGGTTTGATTTGGTTACTATTTTTTTCTTTTTCGTTTCGCTCAACTCTTTCAATGTAATGCATAACAGAAACACTGGAAATCACCACTCATTTGCATCCCAGAATAATGTTAAGACTACCTTTGGATGAAAAACTGAATAGTATGTTTATGAATTTGAATATGTAATTATGAATTTGGATGAACAAATGAAAATTATTACTTGAAGATACTTTTGAATTGTCCTAATTTTAACTAAATGTAAACTCTGTATTATTAGCTTTCTCATTATTAGTTTATCACCAAGATACAAATGCAAAAGAAAAAAAAAACTTGAATGTGAATTGGAGTGATTGTTTAAGTTTCTCTGTTCATATTCCTTAAATACCAGTCTATTATTACTTGTGAAGAATCGCACACTGACCCTTCTATTATCACTTTGTTCCTGTTTGCTGCTAACAATGCTGTTGGCCATGTTCTAAATGTTCTGCTCAGTTGTCAAATCAGTTAGGGCCATGTTTCTCTTGTTAGTTCTGATTATTAAATCAAATTGCAAGAGTAACAACTTAACAAGACCTTTTTTCAAGTAAATTACATATTTTACCTTGGCCTGGATCTGATTTCATGGTGGTCTAAGAACCAGACCTTGGTTGCTCACTCTTGCAATCACTTGGCGAATGTCTGCAACCGGGTACTAGAAATAAACTTTTTATCAAGAACCAAAACTAGAATTCTTTTTATGGAGGGCCATGTTATTTAAGCCTTAAAATAATCTATACATTGCCAAGTTTTTGGTTTGAGTCTCTGAATCAACTTTGAAGTCGTGATTATTTAGGTGAATTTGGACTCTTACCGAGTTTTTCTCTGGAAATCAAACAAACAATACACAAGGCTTTTAACTTTTAATTTTTACTTAGTGCATGCCTTACTGCAATGGGGTTATTCTCAGACATGTTCTGCATAATTGCACAGGGTTATTCTTCCGTCAGCAATAAAATTTTAGTTGCTACCATCAGTTGATGTGCTAATAGAATCATGCACACTTTATTTCTTCAGAAAGCTGACATAGGAATTTTAAGCATGGAAACTTTAGGATTTTGGTTCCTTTAAATTTAATGTCAGTTTTATTCAGAAATCTTGGTCTGGTTTTGTATTTGATCGGTTTGTAACATTATTCAGAAATTCTTCTTTGGATGTTGTGATTTGTCTAGGTAAGAAAGTTTTTCATGTATTTCTCTTTTATTGTGTAGATTTGGTGTTTTCTGCAAGAGGCTGTTTGAAAATTGTGATGATGTTCTTTGTTTCTTGCTTTATCTATTACCATTTTCATTGCTTTTTTGCAAATAATTTTGAAACCAATCTGCACTAAGCATTTTTTTTTTTTAAATTAAATTTTATAAATGTACTAATATTTTTTCGAACAGTTTGTGGTTTTCAGTTTCCAATTGCATCAAATTCCTATGAAATATTAATTTTAGCAAGCCAAACTTGTTCCTGCCAATAACTGCTTCCTCTTAAACAACAAATTTTTATGTCAAGTTCATGAATAATTTGTACCTGACATGGCAATAGGGCCAAAGAATTTAAATGGCCAACCAAAATCACGAGGACATGTGATGTGGTACAAAGCAATGATGGACCTAATATTGAAAGTATAAATTAGAAAGGGTAGGAAGATAAAAGCTAGAGACGAGGAGGGTAAACAGTCACAGTTGGTTAGCTAGGGTGGGAAAGGATCTGTGTGTAAGACTCACTATAGGGAGGTAAAGGATTGTACGCGAGTTTAGTGGTTTTGCATTTAATTATTTTCCCTTGCCTGTAAACTGGGGCAGGGGTGGTAGCAAGGATTAAACTTTTGACCTCCTGGTTGCAGAGACTTTGATGCATTCAAGAATCAACAACTATTAGTTAGTGTTTGCCTCAAATTTCAATAAATCGTTGAAAAAAGCTCTAGTTTCATATGAGTTTGTGTTTGGTTTTATTTGACTGTTCTCTTTTCCTGCAGGGTTACTTGCAGTCATTCTAAATGGCTTAGAGATAACATTCTCTCTTATGTTTTCTAGAGTATTGCATATAATTTCAAATTCTCGACCATTGCCTTTTAGTTCTCTATAATTTTAAGGTTCCTCACTAGAATGAGTTAAATCCAATTTATTATTGCAATTTAATATTTTGATAATGATAGCACAGTGCATGTGTGGGATAATAATGATTTACTAAATTTCCTGACGATGATTTTGTTAGTGTGTAAATTGTTTCAGCTATCAGTCTTGGAGAGCATGGACACCCAGAAAATCCAACCAGAAAAGCAGTCCTCTTCCGCAGCAACTACTCCGGTTGTTTCTTCTTGTCGAAAGAAGAAGAATGAAGAAGCTGCTTTCTTGGAAGATTTGAAGGAACACATTGACGAGTTTTTAAGTGCTTCTGTGGATGAACACAAAAGTTGCTTTAAGAAAACAATTCAAAAGGTGGGTGCCTGAAATTTATTGATAAAAATAATTCCCGTCACCTTTCTCATTTGCTGATAAAGAGTGGTTTTGGATCAATTTCAGATGTTTGGTTTGTCAAAGGCTGTTACAGAAGGGCACTCCAATGCTTCCAAAGAAGTAGAAAGTTCTCTACCTCTTAGGACAACTGTACAGGACTAGATTTTAACTGAGGCATGTTGCTATAATACCACCCTATATATATTTTTATTAGGATTTCAATAAATAGATAAAAACTGTTTGTAACAAAATTTTGTTTGTGAAACTCCATTCATTCATGGGTTATTTTTATGAGTATTGTTTAACCAAAGGAGTATTCACAGCACATTTTTTGACACATCCTACTATTGACCACTTGTAAAATTTATTCATAATTTTGAAATTAGGAAAGACATTTGTTAAATAGTAAGTGAAACCAACGAAAAAATTCTTATTTCTAATAAACTTGAATTAATACGAGGCTGATGTCAGTGTTTTTCATTGTTGAATTATGTAGCTGATTTGGAAATATTTTGCACCAAAACTTGAAGACATTTTGTTTTCAAGTCAAAGTAACTGTCATGTTTGCCACTGCACCAAATCTTGAATACAATATTTCTGTAAGCAGATGAAGATGCTCTGCTGCACTCAAGAACACACATTGAGCATATTCGTTCACTTGAAACCTTTATTTCAAGAATTGAAAAGAAAGAAACACATGCCTCAAACAATGTGTGGGTGGCTCAAACCCCAATGCTTGTGATAGGGTTTTCTTTCCTACCCTATCATCAGCCATTTATTAGTTTGTTATGGTATTTTACTTTCTAAAATGAAGGTGAAGTGACAAAAAGTAATAATGAGGTTCTTGAGGTTGACGGCCGGCCTTATGGTAAACTGCGGAATAAGGCTGACCATTTTTTTAATTTACTTTTTTTATTCACATATTCAATTACTACTATTTGTTTATTATATCATTAAATTACGATAGATAATTTAAGGATGATCGAAATAGTTGGTTAAAAATAAATTAAAAAATAGATTAAAATATTTTTTTTTTCTACACTCCCATGAGGTGGTTAAAATACCATACAGCTTCCTGCGGCTGTCATCCCTTGCCATCACTCTACCTTGTCTTAAAAAAAGTTGGTTAAATATAGTTTTATCTCTTACGTGAAAATTAGAATTAATTTATTTTTAAAATTTAATTTTTTTAATAAAATTTTGTTAAGTTTATTTAATGTTTTATGATAATATTTGAGTTATTTACATTATTTTACATATTTCTGTTTTAATATTAGTTGAGAGATACATTTGAAACGTTCATTACTTAATAAAATTTGATTAAAATGACTAAATTCACACATTTTTAAAGATTAAAAATTAGATTAGTTCAAAGTTTTGAAGAACTATTTTTAATTTTTACTAAAAATTGAGGAAAAAAACACATTTAAACCATAAAAAAAAACTTACTTTTTGTAATCTAAAATAAACTTTTGTATTATGCAAAATTAAAAAAGGTCACATTCGGACAAGTCAAAAGTTTTTTTTTTTTTTCCTAAAAAAGATTGATTTCAAATTCTGTAATTCAAAAACTCTTATATGTAAAAAGTACTTTCAGATTAAGCTGCACAAAAGGTATCTCATGAATTATATAATCTGAAAGTAAAAAATAAAAAATACTTGTAGAAGTGTAATCTGAAAATTTCAAATTTCACCACTCAAAAGCCAATTTTTTAAGAACAAAATAAAAAATTTCGTATTTATGAGCTGTAGAACAAAAATATGAGTTACAAAAAAAAATCCCATTAAGCCTAGGCTCAAGAGAGAACACATATAGCTTCTTACTTCACTTATCTGAGAGATTATTTTTTACTCAATTGGATTTTTTTTCTTTTCAAATTCATGACCACTTGTTATTAAAGGTTCACTATGATTTCATCAAGAACACCAACAGGGCACGTGTCTGAAACATGGTTTGTTCATGAAACTCTCCTTCTGGAATTCAACAGATTTGACCCTTTTATTCCTTTTATTTATGAAAATCAACTCACACTTCTTCTCTCTCAATATTTATTTCTAATTTTCAAAATATTCTTCACTATTTATTACCATCACATATGTTGGAATTGTTTTCGATATATTATTAATATTTGAAGGGGTAAATTTTGAAATTATTATACTAATTTAGTGATTCATCTTTAAAAATACGTGAATTAGTCCTTTTTATTAAATTTTGTTAAATTTATTTAATATTTTAAATACATTTTATAATAATATTTGAATTAATATTAAAACAAAAATATGTTAAATAGTACAAACTATTTAAATACTATAATAAAATACACGTTTACGTTTAAAATGAGATGTCAGGTAAACTTAATTATACCATAGATATTATGAAATAACAATACCTATTTATGTTTTAAATAAGGTGCAGAATAATAACTTTTGAAGGAAATAGGAAGAAAAAGTCCCTTCTAGTGTGTTTGTCATGGTCCATTCATTCTTCCTTATTTTGTCCTGTAGTTACGAGTTTTTTGAATTATGTTAGCAACAATTTTATTTTAATATTTGATTATAAATATTTTTTATAGAAATTATACATTTTTATTTGATGAGATTTTTCAATATTTAAATGAGACCATAAAAAATGCAGATTATTATTATTATTAAAATTTAATATTTTTTATTTTCATTTATGATAATTTTCAGTTTTATTTTTTTATTCGTTAAATCCTTACGGTATTATTTGTGATTTATGTAATATATTATTTTTAATACTAACAAAAGAATTATATTGACTAATTAAAAAATAAAATAAAATTAATGACATAGAATACTGAAATGAAATTACAAAATTATTAAAAGAATGTTATAGAAAACATGTTAAGATTTTGAATCTGTTTCTTGTTTCTACTTGTGGCTAAAAATTAATGTGTGGAGAAAAGAAAAAGTAATTACCTTAAAAGCATAGCATTTTGTGTGGGCAATGATAATAAACGGTACGGAACAATGTCGCATAGCCGCCACAAGAGACAAAGGAAGATAGAGATTGATAATGTTTTTTTTGGAGACAAACAAAAATCAATAAATATTTGATGCATTAATTTCTGAAAACACAATCTATTATCCATTCAATTTTAGTTTTTATATATATTATATTCAAAAAATAAACTACTTTTCTATGTTTGTAATATCGTTTTTAGAATTTTTTTTATCATCTATTATAATATTTCTTACTTCAACAATGTATTTATTATTATTATTTTTAAATATTTTAATTAATTAACATCTTTTTATTAGAAAACTACTGCCCAATAATGTTCTTTTATATGATTTATATATATGTGTTAAATTAGTTTAAATAATGAATTTGCTAGTATATTATTGTTCCAAAATTATCTTTATTATAACTATTAAGAAAGAAGATTTTATTATTTATTAAAGCTACATACAATAAATAATTATTATCATTATGTGTTCTGTATTTTTAATATTATGAATTTTATAAAAAAGTATTTATTTTATTATTATTATTATCATTATTATTATTATTTTTCTAATAGTAATATTTTATTCCAATAATTTTTGTAATATCTATTTATAATTATATTTTATTATCATAAAAAGTTAGATATACAATTTTGAAAAACATTTAAAAAAATTAAAATAAAATTAACTCATTAAATATTAATTAAATTTTGGAAATTAATATCCATAACATTAAATAGGTAAATTTGATAGGATAATTTTTTTTTTCTTCCAATGAAATGAATATGGTTATACATACATTAGACAAATAACAAATAAATAGATTAATCGCTAGTGATATAGTTTTTCAATCAAACTCAAAGTTTCACATCAATAATAAGAGACAATTAAGATAAGAAAAGTCACATAAATTTATGGATGCTATTTTATCCAAGTTTTGTCTAAGCATGTGTAAACCACACTTGAGTAAATGACAAATAATTTGATGAAATTGAAGTTTTATTAGTGATGGAAAGTAAAACAGAGTCATTGATTCTTCAACGACAACACAACATGGAATCATGGGACACACACGATCCTTAATTATGAATAAAAGTCCAATTCTACTACGTCACTAGCATTACTTATTACGTAACACTAGGATTCTAGAAAAATTGCTACAACCTGAAAATCAGAATATTCTTTGGTCTTGCTGCCACCATCTCACTGAAGCTTCAAGTTTCTGAGCCTGCAAGTTAAGACATGAAGAAACCAAGTTCATCATAACCAAATAAAAAAGGTACTTTCAGTGCTGTAACTTGATAAATCTGTGCATATGATTAACTACTGCTATACCAACTTGTGCTCTGTCATGAAAAATTCATTCTTCCTACAATTTATGGATGTTTTGCATATAGTACATGAACATCAGTGTTCATTTAGAAAAACTCGAGATTTGTGAAAAGTAGCTCATGAATTATGCTTAGGGGTCAAACATATGCATGAGTTTGTAGAAGATTTCACATAGAAAAAAGATAAATTTACATGGTGCAACCAGGGTTGGATTAGGTTTAAATATCGGTTCATCATATCGATATAGATTTAAAGTTCACTTCTGATTCTGAATTTTCTGAAAAAAAAAAAAAGTGATTTTAACTAGTGATAGAAGAAACAGAATGCATCACACTACCTTTTCTCCTCTTGAGAGCCTCCACTTTGAGTGTAATTTGGGAAGGGCACTTGACCTGATTCAATGTGCCTAACATCCCTGAGGAGGAGTTCATAGTGCCTCTTCACTTCCTCTGGGGTCTTACCTCCACCAACAGCCTTAGCAACATTGTACCAACGGTCAGGAGTGTCCTTGTCATAAACAGCTAGAGCCCTTTCAAAGGCCTTGTTGTCCTTAACACTCCATGACCCAGTGGAAGACATTGAACTTGATGCCATTGCAGAAGGTAGTATAACACAAAGGGTGTTAAGAAAAAGTAGAAAAGATTGAATCAACAGAAAGATGAACTGATACTGAAGAGAGGAAACAATGTGTGTGCTCCTTTTATAACCAGAGGTGGAGAGTTTAAAGTGGGGTAGAGCCAGTTGGAATGCAAATCTTGCCAAAATGAAGTAGAATTTGAATGATTTGTCTCCTCAGGAACCACAGAATAGAGCAGGACCAAGAAGTTCAGCAGCATCATGGGAGAAGAATCAGTATCTTCAAACAGTAAAAATGAGTGAGTGAATTCATATAACTTGACAAAATTACTTGTTCTAACCTCTCTTTAGCTACTTTTTCTTCACACACCACACAGAAAAACACTCACAAATCACATCAAGTTAAAATTGTACTTTGTTATTCTGTCTCAAGGTGGTGAAACTCCACACACCTTGATTGCAGAAACAGTTGAGTTGTGTTGAGACACTTCCTCTCAAGTTGATGATCTGAATGTTGATGATCACGTGGTTGAGGAAATGGACACGACCAACTAACTTCATAGTATGAAACAGTGAATTTTCAGTTGTGGTTCTGATGCTAAAAACGTATGTGTGAGACCCCTCAACTGGGTCAGGTAATGGCTAGCTTTATTTTATTCTCTTTCTTGCATGGTCTTAAGTGGGTCCATTCTGCAGCAGGTATCAGAGCTTTCACCAATGCATCACACACCACAATATCTTGTTCAGAATAGTACAATTGCAAAGAAAAAATCCCCCCCTTTGGTTTTCCATCACTTCAGGTGATCTTAATTGTGAATGTAGTTTGTCCTCAGCAACATTCCAACACTCTAGCTGGCCAGTTTCAACCGTACAATCATCACTGTTTGTTCTAAATCAGAAGGATAAGTTATTATATGCATTACCTACTACACTTTTTTTCTGCTGTGGAGCCCCCCTCACTACTAGGTTTCATTTCAGATCAAGTTTTTTGGATAACCCTTTTCACAAACACTTGCTGAGCAAAAGATTTAGCAGATAAAATGAGTTGAAATTCCCTTATACCTCTCAAAATTAACTCATACAAAACAGCTCTGTAAAAATGAATGCATGAGTTGATTTTAACAGACAAGAAAGGTAAATTTGTTTTGTATTTCTCTTTTTTTGTGTTTGATGATTGTTTCTTAGAGGGCCCAGGAGTGTCTTGTATACTGAGGCCAATGTGTCCTTTCATCCATCAGTAACAGTAACAACATTAGTTTCTGTTTAGCTTAAGCAATATGTCTTATCAGTTTCTGAGAGACATTATCAGTGTGGGAAACACATTGGAATGTCAATTTAGACCATGTTTTTAGCACTGTAGGATCCTTTGTTGTGTGTAACCTTAACATCATGACATGGGAAAGAGATTAAATAATTCATAGTAACCTAAATTAAGGTTGTTTTAATGAAAAAAAAAAGTTTCATTGGGGAATTACTGATGATAGTTATTTATTATTCTGTGTCCTGATTAGTTCAAGAGAATAGACCAAATAACTACAAATGAAGAGTTTGGCAAAAAAGTAAACACGTGGGTTGAGGGTTGAGCCAAGATAGCTCCACAAATTCCACAACAACCAAAGTAAAATTTTAGTCATAAATGTGTGTTCATGAGCAAGTGAAAGAGACTTTCACTGACTCTTTTTTTCCAAAAGCAGTAATGAATGATTAGGCCATAGCTTTTGTTCTTCAAAAGGCTTATTTATTGGCATACTGTGATGCAGGAGACATTAAACTTTTTCATTCCTTTTGGACCACTTTGTTATTACAAATGACCACAGAAAAGAACCAAAAGAGAGACTTTAAATCTTGGCATTAGAGATGCAGAGAGCAGAATATATATAGTGTTTTCCTCATCTTGCATGATTTTTCATATCTTAGTTAAGTTACAAGCAAATCTCAAGCATTTAATGTTTCAACTTGATTGCTTTATTTTTAGAGTTATACAAATTAGATTTTGCTAGTTCTTGCAAATGGCCTTATGGCAAATTACTTTTACTTCATCTCAGCAACAATATATTGCTGATCTTCAATTTTCAGTTTGACAGTTCAACCACTGATGCTGTCATGTACAGAGAATATTTTTGCTTTTAATGTATCTAACTAAAATTTGATAGCACTGTCTTTTAAAGATGTGATCAGAAATTCAACTTCAGGTCCTTGTACATGGAAAGATCCTTTGTTAACAACATCTTCAAAGCTTAGTTATTGGTATTGTTGACCAGTACCTTATACTAACCAAAAGGCTAAACTATGATTTTAGAACATGAAACATTTATCATCATTATCTGTTTATCTGTTGTGTGCCATTCATAGAATGGGGAGAGCTGCTAGTATGAACATGTGTTTTATGGTCTTAGTTTCTTATGTGTACCAAATATAAATGTGATGGGATTCCAAAGATGAGTTTAAGTCTCGCATTGAATAGAAATGAGAAAGTCTAACAACATATAAGAAAAAAAACTTATAAATTAATTCTCTTAAGGTTTTGGGTTGGATATGAAGTCAATTCCTTGTGTGTATTAAGCTCATGTTTTGTCTTAGTACACCCAATAATCTTACATCACTTTGTTTTGGTACATCCAATAGTTCCACATCGCCTAGGAGTCTTTTCCCCCTTCCATCTCCCAAGACGTCTTTTAAAGACAAAACTGTAACAAAATTTCAGGCTCCAAAGTGAACAATACTTCAGATGCGGGGTGGTTCACCCTAAGGATGTCATTCAACAAACTTGAAACTTGGGATCGGAACAGGTCTCATTAGTGTTGTGTCCCTTTCTAGAAAGACTCAATTTCATTCGACAAATTTGGAATAGAAACATGTTTAATTAGTGTTGTGTCTCAGACTCGTTAGTGGTATCAAAGTCAATAGTTATTCTTCCAATACGGATAAAAAATGTAATTATTTAGTCAGGGAATGGCTAAATATCTGAACATATTTTTGAATACGGCTAAAGCATAGCACAGCATATTTGTGTGTCGGTGTAGTGATGCTAGCAACTTGTTTCAGATTTAGATTGCCACCACCCCTTATGGAACTATTGTTTTTGTAATATCTAGCAAGTAGGCTTCAGTATAGTATATTCTTTTAAACCACCCCAAACCAATGCTTCAAGATATTTTGGAATTCCCAAGTACTAAATCTTATTCCTTTTATTTCATAATTTGATGAAATTGTAGGACAGTATCAAACATGTTCACAAAAATAGATGTAATGTAAAAGTTAATTTGGTAGTGAGAGTTAAAATTTTCCATTTTAAATAATGAGAGTACTTTCTTGTGATAGTACTCCAAACATTGAAGTTGATGCCATGTTGGATCAGTCTCATTCTTAGTGTAGAAATTTATATGGTAGAAATCACTTGTGAAATTTCAAGACCCAATAATGCACCTTTGAATCTAAGCACTATTGTTAAAAGACATAAGATACTTCTTACACTACTATGTAGTATTACTCATTCGAAATAAGTCCCTCTAACTTCAACCACAAAAATTTTCTGGCCGATGGTACAATTCAATAGCCTTCTCCGTACATACTTGAGAGGGAAGGAAAAATGTATTTATAAATTAAAGGGTTAAATATGTATTTGGTCCCTCAACTTTCAATGAAAATTGGAATTATTAGTCTCTCTTCAAAACTTTGGCCAAATTTAGTCTTCTAACTTTAGAACTGCGTGAATTTGGTCATTTTAACAAAGTTTTGTTAAGTTTATTTGACGTTTCAAATACTTTTCATGATAATTTCTTAGTTAACATTGAAACAAAAATGTGTCAAACAATGTAAACAATTCAAATACTATTATGAAATATGTTTGAATGTTAAATAAACTTAACAACATTTGGTTGAAAGGACTAAATCCTCTAAAGTTGAAAGACTAAATTGACCAAAGTTTCCAAAAGCGATTAATTACAATTATCACTTAAAGTTGAGGGATAAAAACATATTTAATCCTAAATTAAAATCAGTTTATATAAATAAAATCATCATCTTAAAAGCTCTTCAAAAAGTTTATATATATATATATATATGTACACACGTTAACAAGCTTTTTTTTAGCTGTATACACTCCATGTATTTTCAAATAAAAGGATTTGATCTCAAACTTTAAAATTCAGCATCTTTACTCAAAGGGTTCATCGTGCTTTTTACATGTTGAAAAGGATTAAATAGATATGTATTATAAAATTTAAATTTCTCATTATCAAAAGTATACTTGGATAAACCTCTTTCAAATAGAAGAACCAGAAATACAAACAAGCGTCCGAAAATCCATTATTTTAAGTATAATTCAATCTTATATATCAGACTTGTAAGATATAGTTTTTGCACCTGCTTATATATTTTAAATTGGTCATTTTCACATTTCAACAATTTTATCAGGATTCGGTTCAGGTTTCACTGCTATTGTATATCTCTGATGACAAAAGACTAAAGGCACAAAGAACTTGTTTGTGTCCACACAGCAGAGCTTTAGGAACCAAAAATCTTGTTCTGGCATTATAATGGAAGACAGAAGCAAGTGTTGAAGAATGCAGCATGGAAGTTCCAAAGTGAATGCAGATAATGTGTGTAGATTAGAGTCTCCATAGCTGTGAAGTTATTGCATGTTGCATCAATCATGGTCACTGGATCCTGGCCACAGAATGAAGGGTAATGGTGTTAGCAGTGATGATTGGATGAAGATTATTCTGGATTCAAGGAATCTTTGTGATGAATAATAGATGGTGGATGATGTGCCTCATCATCACCAAAATCTACACTGCAATCTTTATCTTCCTCGGTATATCTCATAGTACAAAGTTGTATAAACACATTATGTGGAAGAGTCTTTTCAGAGTGGTCCTTTTCCTTTCTTACCAATTGAGAACTTGGATTCATATTTCTCCAACACTCTTCATCTTTTCTTCTTCACTCTTCTTTATCAGATACTTTACCTCATCATACTTCACACAATCAAATATATATCCTTTCTTATTCACAGATTCTCCAACTTGAACACCATTATTATGGATACTGAGTTTAATTCAATAGCTTTTACTGTTCATACTTCTCACCCAGAAGATGATTTTTTTCTCAATTTTGTTTGATTGTTCTTAATTTGATTCCACTTTTTTCATTGTCTTACTGTTTTGATTCTTTCTTAATTTGGTTCTGCTTTTGTCACTGGTAAAATAGTCACATTAACTCACTTAAAAACAAAGTATATTCAAAATAATAAAATGAAATTAAAAAATCATTTTAATAAAGAAAAATATTTAGGTTTAATTAAGTTTTCGTGATAAAATTAAGAACTTTTAATGGAGTTTCTAATAAAGTTGTATAGTTTATTTAATATTCAATAAATTTAAACTTTCGAATCTTATAATTAGTAGAATCGTAGAATACCCAGTTACATAATTATATAATTATATAATTATAAAATAATATAATAATATATGATGATAAATCAGTGATATTATAACAACTATGTAAGTCATCCAATAGATACATCGATCAATTAACATAAAAAATAAATAGAATACGGACTCCATTGAAAAATGTAAATTTATTATCAATAGATCATAGATTTTTATTAAAATTTCAATCGAAAGTTTTCAAATTTAAGCTTAAAATTTAATTAAGCCAAACAAATTATTAAATCTAATATTTTTCATTCATATTATGTAAAATTGTTACTAATTTAATTTGATAAAGTACTTGAACATAACAATGAAAACTCAAAATTAAGAAATATCTTAGTTCAGAAGAGAAGATTTTTTTTCTTCTATACTTTTCCAACCATGCACCACCTTGTGATAGAAACGTTAATTACGTTTTCTGTTAAAATCTATTTAGTGTAGACAATTTGAACTCCAAATCTTGCACAAGAAACACAACTATAAACCAAAGATTCTATGAAGTATGATATGTTTTATGGTTTATATGAATATGTAATTTAAAAGCAATGTTCCAAAGATTATTCCTTGTAGTTTTAATATCGGACCTTATATATGTCAACTAGTAGATTCCGATAAATGTAATAGTCAGGAATAATGCATCAAACATCACAACTACATGTTTTTTTGTCCGTTTCTCGTTGGCTAATAGTTTAAAAAAAAAGTTATTATATCGGTATTAAGCTCAATAAATAATAATTATAAATATATAAAGAGAAAAAAAAAGGTGTAAGTAGCATCTGGTGTGGTCCTAAAATGGCCGCAAAAGCATAAAGGGAAAGCCATCAAAATTAAAATATGAAGGAATAATATTTGGTGAATTCAAAAAATATTGTCTAAAGAGTCAGAATAATGAATAATCGATTATTCTATTTTATTAAATTCTATCTTTCTTTGTTATTAACCGAAACCATTTCTTTACTTTACAAAAAAGATAAAAGAAAAACCTAAGAAACCAAATTCATTAGAATCCTAATTTTTTTTCTTTATTGTATGGAATATACACATCAATATTCATGGATCAGAATCTAAAATCACTCTACCCTGATTATGATATCATATTAGAAGTGAACTTTAAGTTTAATTTAATCTCACAAAATTAATTTGTAAGGTGAGATTTGCACCCCACTTATTTATTGTGAATTAACTTCATCTGTAATCGATGTGAGACTTTCAACCGACGTTGAATCAGTATTGGTTTCCAGAATCAACTAAAGGACAAAAAAATCACTTTGAATGAGAAATAACTGATTTTTACTTCTGCATTGAAAAATTGATTTAGCTGAAATTAATTCTCCGACGCTGAACTAAAGGCATCCTAAATCGCTTTATCACATGCAAACCAAGTGTTCGATAATTGTACGAAACGTGTAACAGAAAAATAGTGTGCTTTCAAGCAGTGGCGAAGCTTACTTTATTAAGATTAGGGTTCTCATTGTTAGAATTTTTACAATTTGTTTTTTCAAGTTGATTTAGGATTAATATTGTTGATAATTAAAGAATGTATACTTGTTTTCTATTTTCAAGGTATGGAACCTTTAAGAGTGAAAGCAGAGGTTAAATATTTTATATAAACAGATTTACGGGAAGTTTTGACATTCAAGATTTGGCTAGACAATGTAATTTTTCCTACCATAACTAGGGAAGATATTGTTTTATTAATAAAGATATTTACACGAGAGGAAATCAGGGAAATTAGCAAAATAAAAAGAAAGACATATTTTATTTGCAGGGAATGTCACTTTAATAAATTAGATGACTACGAACTCAAACTTTGGATCTGATATAGCTTTGTAATCATTCTATATAAATGTTTAAAGGGAGAGTTAGCTGAATTTTGTTAAGTTTAAATATATAATATTTACAATAGATAATACTTTTTGTAATAGGAAAGCACAGTCAAAAATCTGTAATCTTTTATATTATATATATATATATATATATATATATATATAATTCTTTGTTAATAAAAAAAAATCAGTACTTTTTGCTTTTCTACTGTGCATTCTATCATTATTTAAAATGTTCATGAGTGTGGGAAGCATAATTAATAGTATTGATAGTTTGCTTGTTTTAATATATGCTTTTGATACTTAGTTAAACCTATTTTATTTTTAAGAAAATCTTTTACTCTTTAAAGTTTAATATATGTCATTTATTGGTTGGAAGTTCCACATCGACTAGACTACTTCATAGTATATAAGTGGAGCACAAACCTCCCTTACAAATTGGTTTTGTGGGGTTGAGTTAGACTTAAAACTCACTTCTAACATGCCTAACAAGATTTTTTGGACTAATTTCTTGATAGGGTGCAAACCTCATCTTACAAGTCGGTTTTATGGGGTCACTAACGGACCATCCACTAATTTCTAGATAAGATGCAAATCTCACCTTACAAGCCGGTTTTGTGGAACTACTAACAGACCACTCACTAATTTCTAGATAGGGTACAAATATCACCTTACAAGCCGGTTTTGTAGGGTTGAGTTAGACTTAAATTCCACTTCTAACATCACTACTAAAAATCATATATTTCCTACCAATTTTCTTTTAATTTTTTAAATATCTATAAATTTTGTTATAAATATAATTTACAAGAAATTATTACCTATTTCCTTAAAAATATTTTGCACAAAATATTTTTCACATCAAATTTTAATATTTTTTTTAAGAAATAATTATCCACACATATATTTATCAATTAAAATTATTAAGAAAAATAACAAAACAAAAGTCTTACAAAGTTTTATAGTAAATTTGCAAAATAAAAATGATAGTAGTAACTTCAATAAAAAAATTAATTTTATCAAAAGTGAACTAAGGTTTCCTAAACTTATAAAATTATTTTAATGAAATTATTCAATTCAGATTACAGTATGCATATTTATTTCCAGATTCAAACTTATAAAAACCTTATCATCAATATTCTTTTTCACCATATTCAAACAAACTAAAATGCATTCTAATGATATGGTAGATTGCAAATAGATAAAGTTTTGAAATGGTGTGTAAATGTTGTTTTTACCGCATATTTATCATTTTTTTAAAATATAAAAGATTTTACATTTATTAGATATAAAATATATAAAGGAGACAAACTTTACTTTAAAATATAAAAGTTAACTTTAATTTTCAACTAGGTCGGTATTCATAATTGATCTATTTAATGAACATATATATTTCTACACAATAAATATATTTTAACCTATCAATTATATATTCAAAATCGGATACACAAATTTAATCACTCAACATTTTCATAACTATATGCTGTATAAACTAAATTTGTGTCTTAGATATTATAAAACTACATTTTTATTTCTTTAAATTAATAAACATAAGATTTAATTAAGTTTCAAATCTTTTATAAATTCGTGTATTTTCAATCGAGTCCGAACTTAATTTTTATTTATTTATTAAGTGTTAAAAAAATTATATTTTTCAATTAGATCCTATTATTTATTTTTTTTGTTAAATGAGTTATTAAATGTTAATTATTTCTTCATCTTATTTGTCATCATATATTAAAAATTGTGAATTTTTATTATTAATATAAAATAATTAAAATAACAATGTAATATAAAAATTTCACCCACAATCAACAAAAAACTAAATAACATAAAGTTAATTTAAAAATATAAAAATTTGAGTAATCAGCACAGAAAAAAAATCTAATAGAAACTTAATTAAAAAGATAAAAAATTTTAAAGGACTTAATATTAATTAAACTTAAATATAAACGTAAAAAGTATAATCCATTTACTTTTTTACCGGTTGAAGAAAATTACAGACCTAATGAACATGATGCCAAATTAAACAACTAAATACAAATTGGTTAATGATATTTTAGTTGTTTGTACATATTTTCATAAAATATTAATAATAACAGCATTAATTTCAATAGATAACATATGATATACTTTTAAAATACTTAAATAAATTGTTTACAGAATCTTAATTACGACGTATATTTTACATAATTGAATTTTTTTTAGTAAGTGTTTTTATTATCTAAATTTTTTCTTTAACTTTGTGACCAATGACTTGTTATGTTTTTGAAACATTGCTTCAATTTTTTTTTTCTTTACGTTTGCTTGTCCTTTTAATATCTAGTAGCGGAAACGCGTAATAAGTTAAAATTTAAGGTTAATATTATTTTAATTTTATATCTTTTAAAATAGAATGATTGTATCTTAAAATTTAAAAAATTAAAGGCTTAAATACCTTTTTGGTCTTCATTGTTGGAGTATTTGTTGCGGATGGTCCTCATTTTGACAGAATATTTAAAATGGTATCATTTTCACCGAATGTTTAAAATGGTCCTCATTTTCGCAATTCGTGTTTTATTTGGTCATTTTTTGTAACACCGTTTAAATCATTAACGAAGCATTGTACAGATGACACAGTTTGTTACGTGTATTGTACAGGTGTGGTAATTAGATATTTGAGGATAAATAAGTGAGCTAGGATTTTGGTAAGGAATGTTTGGAAAGTTGGTGAATTTTGACAATTGTGTTCCTCCATTCCCAATTGGTGTTGCTGCAATCTTCTTCTTCCTGCAATCCCATTATATAGGTACATTACGGTCCCAATCTTCTTCCTTTATCTCTGGTTGTAATCGTTGGAGGCAACCGTGTTGTATCACTTCGTGCACTATTGGTGGTTCAACGAGAAATGGATTAACCCCGATTTGTAGCTGCGGAGAGATGACAGCTTTAAGGATGGCAAGAACTCCAAAGAATATTGGTAGAAAATTTTGGGTACAATCTGTTTTTATTTTTGTGTTATTTTTGGTTTATTGATTTACAGAGTGGTGGTTCCAATAATGTGGACTGCAACTTTTTCAAAATGGTGGTGTTGATGAAAAGGATGTCATCATCATGACATAAATGAAGGCAGATTAATGATTTGGAGAAGTCATTGAAGGTTGATGAGAAGAGGTTGCAATTAGTAATAGGGTTCACTTGTATTGTTATTGTATTATTGTGTAATCTTTTAAAGTCCAATCTGTTTTGTACTATTGTTAAATGAAGAAATGAATTAGTTTGATTATGTTGATATTAGTCCCAACATGTTCAAAATGACATCTTAATCTGAGCATTGAAGTAAGTGATATTGATTTAAGCTTGGGAAAAATTAAATTGATCTAAGTCTGGAAGAAGTTAAATTCATAACATTAATTCATCCTCATCAAAATGCACTCACTACATCAATGTTTGGCAAAAGTGAAATTGACCGAAGTTTAAGGAAAGTCAAAATGCAGTACATCAATAATGAATTCTACATCAGAAATTCCAAAAAATAACTAAGACGTTTGTAGTTGTTATCATGGCCTCCTCTTAATCTGTAATTTCATCCTAAACTGCTGAGATGGTTCTTCTGGTGTTGGTAGTGGTGCTGCTTGACTCTCCACTTCATTCCTTGGTGGTTGAGTTGTTTGAGTTTCAGCAGTTAGTGCATTCTCAGCATATTGGGCATTTGGTGCAGTCTCAGCAGGTGTTGCAGTATGCTCATCCACAAGCTTATCTGGGCAATTGTTCCTGTTATGTTCAATCTGACGGTATATTCTACATTTTTTCTATGACCTCCTTTGGTGATTTGTGTGTTATCCTTTCTCAACTCCCATTCTTCCAACCTTCTTTTTTTTCTTCCTGGTAAGATCCTCTTATGTGGTGGATGAACGTAAGGGTAGGGAGTTCTTTCCCATAAGACTTCAGCATTGACTGGAAAGATGATGGATTGATATATTTCTTCGTAGATGGATCTCTTGAAGCAAATTGGTATGAAACCCTAAACTCATTTACCTCGTTGATGATGATTAACTGCAAAATTGAAATGAAGAGCGCAACTGCAATCCAATGATAAAATGGCAAGTATTAGCTGCTTCCTCTACAAATTCGAGCTCAAGAAAGACGAAGATGAAGAAATTTCCTTAATTGCAAAATTTCCCCTAAATTAAAAAATTAAGGTTAATTAGGCATATGTACAGTACACATAACACACCCTAATACAAACTGTGTCACCTGTACAATGCTACATTAATGATTTAAACGGAGTTACAGAAAATGACCAAATAAAACACGAATTGCGAAAATGAGGATCATTTTAAACATTTGATAAAAATGAGGACCATTTTAAACATTCTTTCAAAATGAGGATCATCCGCAACAAACACTACGAAAATGAGGATAAAAAATGTATTTAAGCCAAAATTAAAAGAACCCAATTCTAATATAATCTTATCTATCACAAGTGCATTTAACATGATTGTCATCCACATTGTAAAGTACATGATCTTCGATGTTATATTGTTATTATAATTAACATTATTGCTTTACTATTTTTAAATAATACATAAATCAGCATCTTTAATTTTGAACTTAATTAAAAATGCTTAAGATATCACACAAGATTAAAAATAATGTAATAAAAATAAATAAATAAATAAAAGTAAATTATAAAAATGTAGACGTATATTGTAATCAATTAACTTAAATTCGATGTAAGTAAACAAAGGTAAATAAAAGTTATTAATTTACTACAGGAAAGGTAAGCTTAAACTAAATTTTTATTTCATAAATACTTACATGTGTAGTAGAAAGAGGTAAGAAAGAAAAGGAATGAAATATAATATCGAAATGTAATGGTTGTTTATACATTATTTGTGTAATCGATATATAGAATGAAAGAAAAAAAAAAGTGGGAAAATATTGTTCTAGCTCTTAGACCTGAACAAACCCAGACCAAAAACTTTCTTCATCCTCCTGAAGATACTAGAGTTCTTCGATTTGTGGCTGGGAGCTGATGCTAGTTCTCCTGCCACATTATTTACCAATCAATCATCACAAATAAAAAAAAAAACATTTATAATCCTTTAAAATGCTCATAATTTATTTTTACTCCTAAAAGTTTTATTCACATAATTTTCGTAAATTATTTTTTGCATTTTTAATTTGTTTTTGTCTTGACCAATCAAGCTTTTAATTCTAACCATATGTTGATCCTTTACTTTTATTCTAAAATATTTTGAATACAGGCTTTTATAAGGAAAATTAAAAAAAAAAATACTAAAGAACTTTAAAACACAACGTCAAGAATAAAAAGAAATTATAAATCAGTAATACATTACTCAAATAACTAATGAATGGAAGAGAATAATACATTACCGAAATAAAATTAAATAAAACATCACTGTCACAAAAAATATTTAATGCTCTTGGATGAGAATAGTAAAATGAGGAAGTTACATAACAAAGTACATTTTGGTCTTGAGAAAGTAATAGATTATTTTTCTTGTCTAATTTCATCATTAATATTTTTTTCAAAAACTATATAAATAACTTTACTTCACTGTTTAACCAATGTCTAGAGTCCTTTCAAAACAAAACCAAAAAACTAATAAAAACCATTAAACTCAGTCAATTGTAAAGTATAAAAAAAGTAACGATACAATACAGGACAAGTATTGAAAAAGTCCATTTCAAAATTAGAATACGTCATATGGACCAAACTATTTTTGAAGAAATAAATTAATCTTTGAAAATTCCGAAGACGTCAAAATCTATTCCTTAATTATGCTAGCACAAACCCATGATGATCAAAATTGGTCAACTTCCTCCATCAAAATCGAAATATACATAATACAAATGCAATACATTATAGACTGCTGTGAATCATACCAAGCACCAAGGAAAAATGCTTTCAACTATCAATGTACTTTTTCCAACACAAAGTTGGAACCTATCACAACTATTTGTTCTTTTTCTTAATATTCGCATAGAATCAATTAGGACGAGTTTTGGCACTTACTTTGTCACGAAAGATAAATAAATTTGGGCTTTTGACTTATGCACGAATTAAATTAAAAAAAAATTCATGTACAAGAAAAACCAATTTCAACTTTCTTTTCCTATTTTTCTCGCTTATAGTAGAAACTCGCCCATGCATACCCAAACATATCTATAAAACTATTTACCTAAATTCATTTATGAATAATAATTAATAGAGACATAAAAAGAAATAGATAACAGCAACCAAATTATATTTGAGTCATTGTGTTTATATTTGCCATGGCTTGTAATGCTAAAACAATAGTAATCATCATCAGCTAACACTTTCCATTCTAAGTCACTTGCATTTAAGAATCACATAACAAGATCAACTATCATCACTGTACTGTTATTTGCTTACATTTAAGAATCAAACAACACAACTACCATAATTGGAACGTTACCTGTTTACATTTACGAATCGCACAACAAAATTGACTACCATCATTAGGATGCAGCAATCTATTGATTCTATTCACAAAGCAGTAACATAAAACAACTCGAATCAAATACCTGTACCCTCGGGCACATTATACGGAGAAGGTGCTTCGGAGTTTATTAGAAGATAAGGTTTCCTTGCCCAGTACTCTTGAAACCTCTGTTTAGCATACTCCTTGTAGTCAAAGTGGATTGTGTTTACTTGTGCCTGAACAAATTAATCAGAAGACGAGACAATGAAGAATTAGAACAAAATCACCACCCTCTTTACTACTCGGTGGCTACTATTTAGTATAATTGGATTTGTAATAGTTAAAATGTAGAGAAATTCACATTTGCTTGTGGCAACTAAGTACATAATAAGTGCACCTTAGATGGGAGAATTTTGAAGTTAATAAAGACCCAAAAACAGTACTGCAGCCCATTTATGCAGTGCAATATTTCTTTCTAGTCACTATGATCTTTTTGGATTAGTCATTTCTATATACACACGAGTGATTGTCACAAAATAAAATGCATTTCAGATAGCCGCAAAGAGAAGTTTATTTTAATTTTTAAGATCTCCAATATTTAACTTTTTCCCAAAAAAAAATAAAAACCATTGTTCAAGCCCACATCTAAAAGAGACACTTAACATAAAAACTTTCGAGGAACTTATGACGCATCAATAGCAAATTCAGTTCCTATTAGTTTCATCAGCTGTAATAATGATAGACACTACCAACACAAAAACAATGCACGCATCTATTATTGGTGCCTTCTTGCGTTACTCTAAGAAACCATCGGAAAAATTCCGCCACTTTTTTCAGCAGCCCACCCATAATGTTTATATTTATTGAAATAGGGCACATTTATGGAAACGGTATTATGGAATAACTTCTCCCTCTCTAAGGACTCAGCTACACGCCTCCGCGAGTGCTAAGGAGCATAATATAAACCAAAAATAAATTGAGAAATTGAAGATACCGAGATTATTCCCCAAACGCCCCAGAATAGATGATTTGCAAGTGTATACTTCTCAATTTCTTGAAGTAGTTGCTCCACTTCACTGCCATCTGCACTCAAGATCCACAATTTCATGCACACATGATAATTACAGTCCTTAAGGAGATGCATGGTTATACAAGTGATAAAATACAAGGACATATTTATGATTGATCTCTACAGTTTGTTTAATTTGAACGATACAACTAGGTTAATCCAATTATGAAATAGATCATCAATATCAGCAAACTGAAAGCAAACACCAATTTTTCATTTCATGTTTTGTGGTAGAATATTTATCAATCAATTTCAATGACAAAAGAACTACAATGCAATACAATCTTCTAACATCAGAGTGATTTGAAGTGATTCATTACCAGAGGCACTCAAGTATGCCAGCACAAATCTTTTACGCTCCTTAAGATCTGTCAAGAGAACCAATGAAATAGAAGTAATTTTTTCACAGAAAAAGATAAAATGAATGAAAGCAAGTAAAATAACATCCAGATGGCCCAATACCAGGATATTTACTGTAGTCAAGGATATGAGGCTCTTCTGTGTGATAGTTAGCAGCCATCTCACAGAAGTGGTTGGCTATATCAAATGCTACTGGATTATAGCAAGCGTATTCATAGTCCTATTACAAAAAGGTGGCGTTAAATCGTATTTGCTGACTATGGCTCGTTGATCCCTTAAAAATAATTCTACGAATAGACCAGATTCTCATACCTTTAGCCATATTTAAGTAAATAAACAAAAACAAAGGAAAAGTACAAGATATATATCATCACTCAGATTTCACAATCTCATATCATACATGTCCTCTGTTAAATATATTCCCTTTTCTCCCAAGAAATATAGAAGAGAGCATGAGTAATAAAGAAACTAGCACAAACATTAAATATCTACGCCATTTCCCCCAGAAACTAGCACAACGAGAAACTCACTATGATGGTCACAGAATTGGTCTCTTCATCAAGCATTATGTTACCATATTGTAAATCGTTGTGACAAAATCCTATCATTTGGTGTGAGCCTGATAGTTCCTTTTCCAAAAGGGTGATTTCTTTGTCTATTGTGTCCAAATAAAATGCTTCAGCTTCTTTAGGGGATGATATACGTTTGGCCTCACTAAGCCAATTTCTGAAACATTGTAATAAAAATATTGGAGAAATCATCAAGTAGTAACTAAAATATGGAAGTATTAAATAATATTATTTGAATAAAATTTATAAAAGATGTGGTCCCTTATTGCCTTTTCGACATGTACAAACTTTCTTTAAGTACACTTTTAATGGGGATGCTGGATCAGGTGTTCAAATAGCACATACCGCAATTTATTCCAAAGGTGGACTTCCTTTTCACCAGGCATATCTAAATCATGAAAATCCTTCAATTTAGCCGCTATAAGAGCAGAAATGGTAGGATCACGTAGATCAGCTGCTGATAATGTCTGATAAATTCACCATCAAATATATGAGCATGTCAAGTTCTTAACTGGTGTACAGAGGTGAATAGAAAAAGAAAGGAATAATGCTTAACTTTTACAATCATTTATATAGCAGGATAAATTATGAAATGCGGATGTACTTTAGGGAAGTTGTGCAATGCGTTGAATCTACAGTTTACATTCATGAACCAGATAATAACTGATTACTCGAAGGTAATTGGAGGAATATCTTTATTAGGACTTAAATTATAAAAGATATCAAATTACCCGTGCGTGGATAAACTCTTCAACACGACCATTTGCAAACCGTCCTAGTAGAGGAGGACCTTGCCCGTTCTTTGACATAAATTCAAATGTTTGAATCTCTTGACTCCTATCAAAGAACACGTCCACACCCTCACCATAAATTCTAACAATAACCTTTCGTGAAGTTTCTCCTGTCGAAGTTGGCCACTTTATCTGAAATACCTCATTCGTCATTGCTCCTTTGAGAGGGAAGACCTGCAATGCATTTGCATCAAGTACATCCTCCCAGTGACTAGCCAATGATTTCAGCATCTCCTGTGCTTCTTCCGGAAGGCGATCTGCTTTGCAGGCTACAGGGGTTTCAACTGGATTTTCTTTTCTGTTTGCTGCAGCATCTGCTTGGCTGCTTACAGAAATTTCTGCAGCAGTTACAATGCTGTTTACAGGACTGTCTATAACACCAGCTTCGTCCTTCATACCACTTATTGATGCCCCTGCTTCATTGTGTACAGAATTTTCCGCACCACCTGTTACGTGTTCCTTTGCGGGAGTTTCTGCAGCACCTGCTTGGTTGTTTACCATATTTCCTGCAATACCCACTTGTTCACTTGTAGGATTTCGGTCAACATCTGTTTGGTCACTTACAGGTCTTTCTGCCCCACCTGCTGCCTGGTGATTTGCAGGATTTACACCATCATTGTTTTTTACAAGACCTGTGATGTGGTTGTCCTGGCTTTCTTTTCCACCAGCTTCTGTTTTGTTCACAAGATCTTCAGCTGCACTCATTGTGAAAAGCTTCCAAAACTTCGAGTACAGCAAAAGCTAACTTAAAATATTAAGTTTCCTTTATTTATGAATTCAAGACCTGAAAAGATAATTGAAAAAACAAAAGTTTAAATCATAAAAATGATATCCAAGAAATTCTCTCTCCTTCCACAGGAAATAGATAGTTTGATAACGATAAGACACAAAAAAGAATGGAGGACTAGAGAAATAATCATATATAGATAATCAGATAAGTGTTTCCTTAAAAAAAAATCATGAAATTATCCGAGACTGATGTAAATCACACAATTAATCCCAAGATCTATTTTAGCATTGACATTGGTAAAAAGTGAGCGATTATCTCATTTATATTCCGTTTAGCAAAGATATAAAAACAAAGGCCTAAATTGTATAATAGTCACTCCAATGACATGATGTCATTCTTATATATATAAAAAAAAGAAAACAGATTAGGGAAAAATCAATATAAAACTTCGAAAATTTTAAATTAGAAAATTGAGTAGATAAAAGGCAAACATTCAACAACCAAAAATCTCGAGAAAATCATACATCAAGCTGGTAAACCAAAACTTTATCGAATTAGACGAATTCGAGAAGGATGTCGATTAATTTCTATCCTATATCTTAGCGTCCAAACAATATTTCAAACATTGCATCATACTTCTCAAATCTCAACTAAGAACTCGATAAACACAGAAACACACATTCAGACAAAACAAATCACATTCCCCTAATTCCACAACTAGGCTCTATGTTTACGACGCACTGATTGAAAACTTGAAAACACATCCGAAAAGATAGAAAGGTAATCAAAAGCAAACACCAGACAGATCTCAAACGCCACAAAAACAGAGAAAATTTAGCGAAACACGCAGCATGGAAGATAATTTCAATTAGAACAATTGAATATCATTAAAACGCAAACCTGAACGAATAAATTAGGCATGGCATTGAATATAAAGAACGAATCAAAAGAAATGAAAATCACAAAACACGAACCTCAACGGATAATTGGAGCCGGACACAGCATGGAATAAACGGAAAGAATTAAAATAAAATTGAAGATCATGAAAAACACGAACCTGAACGAACAAAGATTGACGGCGCATAACAGAAATGAGAAGCAATGAACGGAATATTCGGCGGGGAACCGCGAGGCGGCGGCCGGAGATATCGCCGCCGGCGAAAGAGGTTGTTCGATGAAGAGAACGGAAAATAGAAACAGAGAGTAACGGTTGAGAATTTCGAGGGAAATGAGCTTACACATATATATACACACCAGAGAGTGAATGGTTTCTAATTTCTTTTCCAAAAGGTGGTGGTGGCTGCTTCTGCATGCTACACATGAATTTTATTTCGATAATTTTTTATTAGGGTTAAAATTAGATTGCTGATTTCCATAATTAAAGGATCCTAATTCTTCTTCCAAACAATAGTTATAAATTGACTATTATTCTATTATTCATATTAGGTGAATAATATTTTTATTTTTTAAATCATAACAATTAAAATTGTAGGCAACTTCATATAGTGAAAATGTCATTTTTCTTAATTTAAACCATTGACTCTATCTTTAAAAGTATTAAAGTTCAATTTACACACGAATAGTAAATAAAAAGAAATAGATGATTAAAAATTAAATATAAAATAAAGGAATGATTCAAAAAATAATGTGTAGCACTCTTTAGTCGATGAATTTGAGTTAAAGCAAATGAATACAAAATAATTTTAGTGTTTGGAGGTTCTTGAAACCTAATTATCATTAAAGTTTCCTATTCTATTTTTTGTGAGATGCGGAAGAGAATATTTTACCTGTTAGATTCGAGGGAAATATTCCTTATTAATGAATAAATTAATCTTTAATTAAAAATTAACTTTATAATAGATTTTTTAATTGATAAAAATGCGTTAAAGAACATCAAAGAGTGTGGTTACAGTGTTACACCCATTAAACTTGATATTAAATAAAAAAAATCAATTTTTTACATAAGAACTAATTCAAAGCAGTGAAATCTTCGGTAACTGGGGGAGGGGGGACATATTTAATTATCTGCGTATGATGCACATATATGATACATGTATCAAATATGACACATATACGATATGTTGATATATTTATTTTTAAAATAATAGGATATGAGATTTGATAAATACGTTGTATATAAATATTAAAAAATATACAATAATTTTTAAAAATATAATAAATATATGATTATTTTTGTGTAAATAAAAATTAAAACTATATGTACTAAAATTGTCAATATAAAAATATAAATTATTGTCATCAAAGAAGTACTATTTAAAGAAAACTCTTAAATAATGACCAATTTTAGTAACCAAAAATATGCTAGAGGCCAATTTAGAGACTAATTATTTTGGTAGTCAAAACCTAACAGCTAATTTTAATGACCAATACATAAACCAATTCATAATTGAAACTATTTTAATTATCAATTTAGAAACCAATTATAATTTTTTGGAACTATTTTAGTTATCAATTTGATCACTATATAGTGACTAATTATCTTTTGTCACTAAAATCGATCACTGTTCAAAGATTTACTTGTTGTAGTGTACTACGACTTCATAAATTAGATACTTTATCGATAAGTATCTATAAAATATCCTAAAATGTCAGACACGATACATGGTGAATACAGATACGGATATGTGATCCAAGTTGAAGTATCGGTGTATTATAGCCCATATCCATCCCTGTAGAAAAAATTTATCCATATCCTCATACCCAAATCCAACAGATATCAAATTTTTGTTTCATCTCCATCCCCACCGGGTAATGGGTGTATAATCTCGTACCCATACCCGTATTTGTTCTCTTACTACTTCAATATTAATTTTAATTAATTTTTATAAAATAATAAAAAATTACGATAAAAGAAACATAATATTATCAAATATTCAATATTAGAAGGATGATCGTTTCTTCGATATCAAATACTTTGAAATAAATTATAATTGTTTACATTTTAGATTAGAATACCAAATAAAATTTCATAAAAACCAAAATATTTTTTAAATTTGCAAACATTAATGCAACTTAGTTGATAAAATTTAAAAATATTTTTAAATAATATAAAAGGAAAACAAATATTCAAATTAAAATATATTTTAAATGTTTGTTTACTTCAATTTTTTAAATTATAATGAATCTCTTTTTTATACACTAATAAAAGTTATAATACATCACTTGATCAAAATGAATCAAAGAACAAATAATAAACATAATAATAAAATTTTAACAGAGATCTTGTATCTTTTCAACTCCAATATATGTTGGATGGTAATAAAAAAAATTCATGGCAATTACATTAAAATTTTATATTGTAGTAAATAAAAGTTATTTATACAATCATAGTGAAAAATTACAGTATGATTGATAATGAGTTAGAAAATAAAAATAATTAGATAAAATATATGGAAATAGTATTCTACATGATGAAAATAAACAACAAATTCTACATGATCAAAATAAACAACAAATTAAAATATTAAAAAATTAAGAAATGTGTGTCTTATAAACAATTTAAGAGACTATTGAAAGAAATGACAAAAAGGAAAACAAATGTATAATTAAGGGTATGATAAGATGAAAAATATCAACATTATATTCAATGGTCGAGAAATAATAATTGTTTTAGCAAAACAAAAAGTTCTTCAAATGAAACAAAAATTAATAATAAGTAATTTTTTTTTATATTACCTAGTAAATGAAAGGTTTATGATATTAAATGCTTAAATTGAGAGTATTAAACATTCTCATGTGAACCGAAAATATACAATAAATAAAAATATTAAAAAATAATAAAAATATTCAAATGTGAGACATAATTTTTTTTTTAATTGACATACATTATTTAAACATAATTACACAAATGTTATGATAAGATGAAAAATATATTGAAGATGCGAATGAGTTTCATGACAAATCAAATAGTTATAAGAAATAAAAAATAGAAAGTACACACACACACACACACACACACACATATATATATATATATATAGGGTTATTTAATTAATTATGGATATTTTAATAATTTAAACGGGGACCAGTATTATGACGGGGATATGTACATCCTACTACCTATCCCCATACCCAATTCAAAAAGTCAGGAATTTTATTTAATTAATTATGGATATTTTAATAATTTAAACGGGGACCAGTATTATAACGGGGATATGTACATCCCACTACCTATCCCCATACCCAATTCAAAAAGTCAGGAATTTCTCATACCCATACTTAATGAATGCGGAGATTCTCCGTCAAAACGATGATGGGTTCGGGCAATACCCACAAGGGCATGTTTATTTGCCATCTCTACGATCACCTCCTCTTCATCGAAGTTTAAAGGCTTAATCCCTATTTTTGTTATTTTTATTCAATTTGGATCTTATTTTCGTTTTGTGTTTAATAAGGTCTTCATTTTCGTCAAATTTTGGTCAATTTGGTCATTTTTATGGTGGTTAAATAATTAACATATTTTAACCGTACATGTCACATGTCAGTTCCCTGTTTTTTTTAAACAATTTTTTTTTTAATTTTTTTAAATGTTTAAATTACTTTAATTTTAAAAAAATTGTCCATGTGTCAAGTCATAATTGTGTCACGTGTCAATGTCAGTGTCACATGTCAGTTTGTGATTGGTTTTTTTTTTTTTTTGTTTAATTTAGTCATGATTTCTTTATTTTTGTTTAACTTAGTTCTTATATTAGTTATTTTTGTTCATTTTTGTCTCAATTTTAGTTTAAATAAACCAATTTTGTCCCTTTTAAATTGACATCAAATTTGATATCTTTTATTAAAATTATACTAATATTTTTATTGATTATTTTTGAAATTCAATTATAAATTATTAAATTTAATTATAAATTGAATAAAATTCTTATATTTAATTGTTAAATAGAATACAATTACTTAAAATATTTTTAGAATATAATTATTAAATTTTTTCTTCTAATATTTATATTCTAAAATACTGATACCTTTAAAATTGATATTTAAAAATATTAAAAATATTTTAGAAAAGTAAACTAATATTTATAAAATTTAAATTTAAATATAGAATATTTTAAATTTTAATATCTAAAATGCAATAAAAATATTAAATATTTTAGATTTAAATGTCAATTTTACAAATATTAATATATACTTTTAAAACATTTAATAATTATATTTTAATAATATTTTAAATAATTATATTCGGTTTAACAATTGAATCTAAGAATTATATTCAATTTATAATTAAATATAATAATTTATAATTGAATTTAAAAATAACTAATAATAATATCAATTTTAAAAATAAATATATAATATTTATAAAAAATTAAATTTGGTCTCAAAAAGAAAAAAATTGTTTCATTTTAACAAAAATTGGGACTAAATTAAATAAAAAATAACGAATATACGGACTATTTTTTGTGAGATGTGGAAGAGAATATTTTGGAGAATATTTTGGGGAATAAAAACGATTTGTAACCAATTTGCTTATTAATAAGTGTCTGCATAGCATCCATTTTTCATAACAAATTAGACACTTATCTTAGGTGAAAAAACGCTTTTCTCAAGAAAACATGTCCCTTTTTGCTCAAACATCATGTCTCCACACTTTTTGGATGACAAATGAGAAATCTTAAATTACATGTCATTCTTTTGCAGAAAAACAAAAAGAAAAAAGGTGTCGAATGGTCGAGCCACACCAATCCAGCTCAGCCACATTAGTTGAAGATACAAATATCTAATTCGATATTTGACTCATAAACATCCTTGTTAAAACTTGAATCTTAAGAGAAAAATAGTTGTGATTGAATTGTTGCTAAACCTTTGCAAATCCCTCCGGAGACAACTTTATACTATAATGACGCAGTACACTTACTGATAACAGGACTGTTACAAAAACCTCATCACTTATAACTAAAATTTTAACTCTAATAATCAAGGGGCGAAACTATTTTGACATTAATTTATTTTTTTTAGTCAAGAGAGTTCATGATTATTTTTGATTTAAGACTCTCAACTTTTTACTAGAACACTTCTTCATATCTTCATAGCCATGTTGCATTTAAATATTTTCATCCAAATCCACTTGAAATGATCCATGAATTTCATAAATTTGTCTTTGACAAATGTGTGCTTTCTTTCATAAATATTTTCAAACTCACTTTGACCTTTAATTATTAGAACGTTAGAGCATCATATATCACTATTTAAATTATTACAACAATGTTAATGTTCATCTTTAATAATTACACCAAAATTGTGAAAAAACCTAACCCTACACCTACTAAAATTGTTGTACGTTATTTGATAACAAATATATTTATATCCCACTATCAGAAGTTTTGTAATAAGAAGCTTCTGATTAAAGCTTTTACTAAGCTTAAATTTGAATCTCACAAATCCCTAGATCCACATGAAGATTTCATAATTTGCTTGAAATAAAAGGAAAAACTTATCCATTTGATTTGAAATGAAACAATTTCCATGTCTGTAATATTTAACTTTACATCTATCTCCTCTGGATCCCGTGCATTGTTGAAAATTAATAAAAAATTAACAAAAAATAATTAATGCCGATAAAATATATATATTTTTTATAAAGTAACGGATAAACGCTCCGAATATGAAAGAGTAAAATATGAGAAATATATTAAGGTTTTATTATAACGGAATGTCAATGTCACAGTTTCTGAAGTCATTTAATTTTTTTTTCCCGCGAAACGCGCTTCTGATCACGCACTCCAACTCTCTTACTCTTTCCATTAAACTATCTCTTCCAAACCAAAACCAACCAAACTTTTCCTAATTCTCTCTCTAATGTTCGCGGCGTCTCCGCCACCCTCCGCCGCCGTTACCACCGCCGGCGTTGGTCTCGGCTACGGCATTGCCATCGCCGTCAGCATCCTCGTCCTCATCTCCTCCATCATGCTCGCCTCCTACGCCTGCGTCCGCTTCAAATCTAACTCTCCTCGCACTCGTAACAACACTCATTACGACCAAACGGAACAGAATCACAACATTCACGACTCCGGTGGGCCCGAGCCCGTCGTCCTGGGCCTGGAAAAGCCCGCCATCGAGGCCTACCCGAAGATCGTCGTCGGAGAGAGCGGCCGCCTCCCCAGGCCCAACGACAGTGGCTCCTGCGCCATCTGCCTCTGCGATTACCTTCCTAAGGACACCGTGCGCTGCGTTCCGAGCTGCCACCACTGCTTTCACGCGGACTGCGTTGACGCGTGGCTGAAGATGAGTGCCACGTGTCCGCTCTGCCGGAACTCCCCGGTGCCGTCTCCGTCGCCGTCGCCGTCACCGACGCCGATGTTGGAGCTCGTTCCGCTGGCTTTCCACGCCAGGTGATTCATTCGTTCATTCTTGTCTGAATTGTATAACTAATTATTTTGTGTTACTTGCGAGAACGAAAAGAAAATTTGTTGTTGAATTTGCATTTCTTCAGTCAACACGAAACGATTAGCATTGGGGTTCTGGATTTTAATTTGGATGAGATCTAATGTGATGGAATTTGAATTTTTTTTTTCACTAAGTATAGTTGATAAATACATTATATATATGTTTTTTAAAATTCTAAAATATGTCGCTTTTTTACAATTAAATTTGGAATTTATTTTCATCAATTTTATTAAATATGAAAGTGAAGTTTTAAATTTGATTGGAGGCCCGTATAATAATATCTATAGCATTGTAGGTAGGTAAGTTTTGTCCATTACTTATTTATTAATTACTGAGATAATTTGTGAAGATAAACTAGAAAACAAAATATCCATGGTTAAAACATCAATTGTTTTGAAACAAATTAAAAATATTAAAAAGTGGGAAGGACGAATATTTGTAACGTCCTAAAAAGTTATATCTAAGATGTATGGCATAAGCAAACGTAATCAACATAAATAATATACGTAATAAATTAAAACTAGAGTATTTATTTATAAAATATTTAAATAAACGAAAAAAATAAATATATCTAAAAATATTTACATTTTTAAAATTAAACATCCTTTCTTTCTTAGGTTTAAGATCACTAAACCGACCTCTATGTTATATGTAACATCCCGTTTTTATAATTTTTAAACTATTAAACAAAACATCTAGATTTTAATAAATCGGAAGCAGATGATGACATAAGCCAGCATTATTTAATACAGTCATCCAAAAAGAAGTACATACGCTAATCAACATGTACAGCCCACACCACTAAAGGTTACAAAACATCCCAAACATTCACTAGAGAAACAGGTAGCTACTACAGCTGGAAAACGTCCTGGAAACCCACTTAACGTCTGTCTAGGAAGGGTGTACCTTCACCTGCACTTTTATCTGCTCACGCCATTCAATAAAGACGATCATTGCAAAAGTAGAAGACACACAGAACACAAAAGAAACTAGAAGGGTAAGCTAACTGGAACAAGGAGTAAATCATGCAATTTTCATACTACGACAGAAAACAGACTTTCATTACATAATCAATTAGAATCATCCAATTAATCCTGGCCATAACACCACACCTCATTCTAGACTCGATATCCGGATTATGTAAGTGGCATTGGAGCTCTTGGTGACTTGCACTTGAGATGGTTCCTAAACTCTGCAGAGTTTTAGGCGTAAGGGGTATTCACCCAACCACTCTCAAGGTAAATCCCATCACCTCTATGATGGATCGAAATCATAGACCAGGACCTCCTGCTACTCCTCCCGACGTAATCCATCATACTCTACTTGAGTCTTAATGGTTACTAGGAGCGTCAGGATGTCACCAAACTGAGTCCTCATTCCCTTACATTCACTAAAACCAACTTTCCTTAGGATTTCCCTTGAGATCCTAACTCCAACATATTCCCATTCACATCAATTTCGCACTCAAACCCATCACACAGTCTAACATGCATAAGAATTACATACAAGATCGACTATCATCGTCTTAAAGCAACCAATAAAGCATCATATAAGCAAAACAGTGAGAAAACTAAGTTCTGCAGGGAATCTCGCCTAGGCTAAAGGGTCTCGCCTAAGCTAGAGAGCTTATCTCGCTTAGGCGAGTTGATCTCGCCTGGGCGAGACATCGTACAGTGGCAAATTAAAATTTCCTGAACGAACTCTCGCTCAGGCTAAACTAGCTCGCCTAAACGAGACGTTATCTCGCTCAGGCGACCCCAGCTCGCCTAGGCGAGATTTCGCGCAGTGGCAGGGGTGCTCTTCTGATATTTTCGCTCAGGCGAGAGCAACTCGCCTAGGCGAAACTATCAGGAAATCCTCCCTGTTCTTCACATGCAAGTTCGCCCAAAAATCATCCCCCACTCAAATTCACACACCAGCAAGCTCAAACACCAATTTAACAGATAATCATGCAATTAAATCACTCATGAACACAATTCACATCAAAATGAGCTAAAGAGTTAGCTTCCCTTACCTATTTGTCAAGAATTCACTTGGTAGAGTCAAGAAATTGGCAAGGCAGCGGAATTTTTCAGTTTGATCTATGAGAACCTATCACCACAACAGGGAGAAGGAAGAGTTACATGGTCAGATGCGAAATTCAGAGGTTAATTTGCGAATTCTAGCTGGACTTGAACCCAAATGGAGATATAACTTACCTAAGAGGATGGAAGCTGAGGGAGGAACTGTGGAAGGTCCTGTTGGCTGGTCCTTCCAGAGTCTGAGTAGGGAAAAATTAAAACCGTGAGATGGCAGCACAGGGATGAGAGTGGGAGAGGGTTTGAGTTGCAGAGAAAAAGAAATTGGAAGAATGAGGAAGAAGAGTGTGTTTCTATTTTTGGAAGAGAAGCAAAAAGAGGGGTGTCACATTATATGCCTCCTATATATATATTTTTTTATTAAGGATAATAATCTAAGTGATAATAAATTCTAATAAAAAGTAGAGTATCATAATATAATATAACTAAATATAAAATAGTATGGAAATTTAATCATTTCCATTTATAAATTAAGTTTCACGTATTAATTATAAAATTATAATAAAGTAATTAACATGTAAATGTAATAATTACTTTAATTTATATATTTAAAAATATTAATTAATCAATTAAAAGATTAAAATGTAACACCCCATTTATTTAATAAAGTTAAATAAAGGATATGTCACACAATATAATATAAGAAGCGAGGATAAAAGAGTATAACGTCACTCCTACAGATATCCCAATTGCTTAGATGACGAATAAAAGAGATACACCACGATGTCGGGTACAAAGTAAAGTAAGAGAATGAAAATGACTTAAACAAATTTTCGGAGAAAACAATACATGGGCCTTAGCCCTAAATGAAGAGCCCAAAGGCAGAAGTCAACTCAAAGACTAAGCAGTGGAACCATCACATCCCTGTTGACCACGGGTGTTCCTCGTATCTGCTCACATCCACAAGTTGATGATCATCGCAAAAGAGAGTACCACACAGCAGGACACACAACAAAACAGAAGGGTAAGCTAGAGCCAAAAGCGGTTTTATCATGCAATCATATATGCTTTCACAGTCAATTATACATACATCACTCAAGCATGTTATGACCTTCCAAAACAATACACTAAGACTCGACTCATCCAGATACATATAACCTGGTCGGATTCAGCGGATGCTTGCACTTGTGGTGGATACCTCTGCTCACCCCCGAGCTATGTGTTACAAGTGTTACAATGAATCAATTTTCCCTTACCACAAGGTTAGCCCTTAATGAATTTCAGGCCTCCTGCTACTCTTACCACAAGAGTCAGTCCGCTCTAGGTGAGACTAACTGACTCCTTACAGTGTCAGGATACAACCTTACCTTGAATCCTTACCTAGTTATATAGATGGGGCACCACCATGGGCACCCACTAACAGGGGCCATGGGATTACGTCTCGACCACTAAAGCACGACCCAGAAAATCTCACCTAGAGATCCCAAGGAATTACGCACTGACACAGACCAACATTCTTAATCAATCAAACAGATTCAGCATACACACACACACATATATACATATACATCACACACAGTTTCTCAGAATTCACCTCTTGCGTATTCCCAGCCAAACCATACCAACTCATTATTCTCGAACCGTGAATATGGAACTCCGTCTCATATCATTATCATGCCACATTGATACCAACCCCTTTCATGTCTCATGTCGAACTCATACCAAACTCATCATTTCAATTCCATGAATCATCTCATACATATATCATACTCACATCAAGTTAGAGCTCATAAATCACAACTCATACGCCCTCCCATTTCATGTATACTCATTCATTTCATATTTTAACATAGCAATACAACCAAGCATGTATTTAATACCTCAAATAAGGATTCCAAACAGTACCCACACATTCTCTCGCCCAACCCTCGCTTAGGCCAGAGGCCCTCGCTCAGGTGATAGGGGTCCTCTCGCTTAAGCGATAGGCCCTCGGTTAGGCGAGATCGCGACAGAGGTGAACAGGTGTTTCTCGCGTACTCGCTTAGGCGAGTCCTCCCTCGCCTGACCGAGCCCGCTCCTCGCCCAAAAGTGAGGCCCCTCGCCTGGGCTGCAACTGCAGCGACCCATCCTCGAACTCCCACGCAAGCTCGCTTAGGCGAGCGTCTCTCGCCTGAGCGAGATAACACCTCGCTCAAAACTAAGACCTTCCACCTGAGTGAGAGCTCGAGTGCGAGCTGAGGTTGGTTCTCTGCAAGTCTCGTCTAGGCGAGACCAAGTCGCTTGGGCGAGATCAACAGACTACGCCACTGTTCAACCTACATTAGCTATACATTCGCACCCAATAATATTTCTAGCCATCTCATACATTCACAATAACATGCAATCTCAACCAATCCTGATACAAACACACAACCACAGAAAACACATCACACAACCAGAGGGTTCTAGCTTCCCTTACCTGGAAAAGGGCCAACAACTGGGTTCTTGGGCGTAAACAAAGAAAGGCAACAGCTCCTAGAGCGGTTTATCGAGCTGGAAACAAAAGAACAGAAGGACATGAAGCCACTTAGTATGACCTTAGTTGGAACTCGAAACAACTGTGCTAAACAAGAGAGGTATGGGATGGGATGCAACTTACGTGGAACGAAACTGGCTCGAACGAGTGCGACGGAGCTCCAAGGCTGAACCCTATCGGAGAGGGTGACGGCTACTCAAAGGGGGTTAGGAAATCTGTTTCAACAAAGTGAGAGGATTGTGGTTTAGGGCAGACTTAGGGTTTGTTTCCCTTTGGGCCAATCCTTAGGCCCAACTCACATGGGGCAGCCCTTTTAATTTAGGGCAGAAAATATTGGGTCTTACATAAAACATATTTATATAATTAAATATATTTTTAATATTTATTTATATGTGTATATATATATATAAATATAAAAAAAAATTAAGAATTAAAAACAAGGTGATGGATCTATTTATCCTGTGATGCAGGCAGGTTATAGTTTTTAGGCTTAAATAGTAGTTTGGTCCTAGTTTTTGTTTAGTTTTTTTAATGTGGTCCTACTTTTGTTTTTTTTTTTCAATTTGGTCTTAATATTGGTAAATTTTTTTCAATTTGGTCTTTTTCGCTAACACAGTTAAAATAGTTAACGGATGTGAAATGTAACAGCCACATGTCATTTTGTGATTTTTTTGATTTTTTTAATTTTTTTTAAATTTTTTTAATTTTTTTAAATTTTTTATTTAAAAAAATGTACACGTGTCAAACTTATATCATGCCACGTGTCATTTTTGTGATTTTTTTTAATTTTTTTAATTTTTTTTAATTTAATTTTTTTAATTAAAAAAAATCACGTATCAAGCTAATATCATGCCACGCATCAGAATCAGATTTTTATATTCAATTTGGTCCTAGTTTTTTTTTAATTTAGTATTTTTGTTCCTCTCTAAAGACAAAATATAATTTGTATATAAATGTTATATGGATATTATTATTAAAATACATATTTTTATTAAATATTTTTAATTTAAAATTAGATTTGGGTTAAAACTAAATATTTTTAACATCTTAGAATTTTAAATTAGTGGTGTAATTACTTTTTTTTCGTTTTAATTTTAAACTAACTCTAATTCTAAATTAAAAATATTTAACAAAAATATGCATTTTAATATATACAAATTAAATTTTGTTTCAATTTGGAGAGAAACAAAAATTTTAAATTTTTAAACAAAAAATTAGGACCAAATTGAAAACAATTAATGAATATTGGGACCAAATTGAATATAAAAAATTGACTCTGATACGTGGCATGATATTAGCTTAACACGTAGATTTTTTTTTAAATTTAAAAAATTAAATTTTAAAAAATTAAAAAATTAAAAAATTAAAAAAATCACAAAAATGACATGTGGCATGATATGAGCTTAACACGTGTACATTTTTTTAAATAAAAATAAATAAAAAAATTAAAAAAATCACAAAATGACACGTGGCAGTTACTGTTCACATCCGTTAACTATTTTAACGGTGTTAGCGAAAATGACCAAATTGAAAAAAAAATTCCAATATTAGGACCAAATTGAAAAAAAAAAAACAAAAGTAGGACCACATTGAAAAAACCAAACGAAAACTAGGACCAAACTACTATTTAAGCCTAATTTTTAACCTTTCTTTTTGCACGACATTCTGATATGACTCGGTTTTGGCAGGCTAAAATGATCTTAGTAAACTAGTAAACATAGTGGTGGAAACCCCATCAAAAAGGCATGACCTTACCTTTCTTTTCTGGGTTTTTTTGTCCTTATGATGCTTGATCTGGGTCATGGAAGGATTGTTTGGAAGCAGAAGGATCTCATAATCCTCTTCTACAACTTTCCAAAGATCCAAAACCTCCATCTTGAATGTCTATAGATTATAATTTTCTCCATAAAAAATTGAAGGTGCAATGTGTGAGAAATTTGGTTCAACATCCATTTTCAAAACCTTGTAAGAATAAGACTTTGATATCAATTGTAAGATTACAGAACAATTAGACAAGCTAGGAGGATGAATCCAAAATAGAAACGTTGTTATTCAAAGTGGCTTATAATGCTAATATTGAAATACATTTATAACATTACACTAATAAAAGAATAAACTAATTGAGATATTTTCTCCTAAAATCTAGAAACATTTACTTTGACAAAAAAACTTATTCAACAACAGAAAATAAAAAATATCATGTGCAATCATATACAGTTTAAAAATAAATATCTATTATATATGGATTCATGATTTGGGTGAATTAATCAATTAATATATATATATATATATATATATATATATATATATATATATATATATATATATATATATATATATATATAAGTTAGCACTTTGTAGACAACAACTCTCTTCTTGTGAAAAAATTCTATTCACCTCTTGTTGTAGTTGTTTATTCATACAATACATAATATATTTATAGACCCACATTTCCTGACTGTTGTACTCTCAACGACTATAAACGACTAGTGCATTAACCACTCACAATGGCTAGTTTCTTACAACGGCTAGTTACCCATAATGATTAATACATTTAAGTTTATTAAAAACCCAACAAAACTCCCCCGTAAACTTAAATGATTCTTTTATTCTCCATCTTTGTTCCTTTATTCTTCATCACGGCTTCCAACGTGCAATAACTCTTCTCACATTGTGCTTGTCACTTTCATGAATAGTTAAGTTCTTCGCTTTCTTCATAACTGACTTTCCTTTCACTTTATCTATGGTCGACCCATACTTCGCTTTCCCTGTGGCTAACTTGTTCTCTGCTCTCTCAGTTTTTGCATTCTTATTGGGAAACTTGTTCTTCTCTTTGGCCGACTTGTTACTCATTGGGTTCTTTGTCTTTGTGGCCGACTTGTCGTTAACTGAGTTCTAATCAATAGGCCGACTTCCTTTTGAAAGATCAGACCACACTCACATATTGTTGTGCTCAATTTCCTCATCCATTTCAAGTCGCCACTTCTCATCTTGCACCTCCAGTGCAGCTCTCAAATCCTTCTCAACTTGTAATTGTTCTTGTAAACTTGAAACATCTTCTTCAAATTCCAAGCGCTGCTTTTGCAAAGCCTGTTTCCTTCTCTCTAAACTTGCTTGTATAATTAAAGTATCTCTAACCTCCTTTTCAATACTTTGTTGCAAGTCTCTTTTTGCAATCTTTAGCCTTTGGTTTCTTCAAATTCTGAGTTACTCAAGCTTTTCACGTGCTCCACCGAGCTATCTGAATAATCCACTTGCTCCACCAACTTATCCGAGCTGTGTAGGCGTTCCACCAAGTTAATCGAGTTGGCCTCATGCTCCACCATGGTGTCCAGGGTATCTACATGCTCTACCATCCTGTGTGGGCTATTTGCATGTCTCACCATGCTATGCAACCGAGTCGGTTGTCTTACTGAGCTATCCACATTACTTGATTGTCTTGTCGAATTATCGATTATACTCAGCCTTCTTGTTGAATTCTCCATGCTACTTGGTCTTCTTGCCGAGTTCACCATTTGCTTATGCTCGGCTCCCGAGCTACGCGCCATCATCAACAATGTCGCTTCTTCTTCAACATCTTTTGTGAGGTTGATCGTCTCTTCCTTTCTACTTTCAGATCTACAATATTTGGCAAAATGACCGGACTTACCACAACTGAAACACTTCCCTGAGTAACAGTCCTTTGCATAATGGCCATACTTGCCACACTTGAAGCACTCAACATTTGAGTTGCTTGATTGACCTCCTTTCCATGGACCTCGTCCTCTTCCATGCCAATTTTGTTGACTGGATTGTTCTTTCTCTTCTTGTCCTCGGCTTCTACCACCATAACCGCTTCTTATACCTCCTTGATATCGTCCTCTACCTTGAGATTTCTGAGCTTTCTCATCTTTAATTGACATCTTCGTTTGGAGTAATTGATCAAGTGGCTCCACTTCTTCTTCTTTCGTTGTTCGTGTGCTTCAAAAGATCTTGCAAGTTCTTCAACCGTGAGCTTTGATAGGTCCTTGGACTCCTCAATCGCGCACACCACATTCTCAAAGTCGTTTGTCAATGACCTCAAGATCTTCTCCACAACTCGGCTAGCGGGTAATGTCTCTCCGTTTTTAGCAAGTTGGTTCGCCACGGTTTCAACTCGAGTAATGTACTCGGCTACTCCTTCAATCTCTTTCATTCTCATGCTCTCTAATTCGCCTCTAAGTGTTTGAAGTTGCACCTGCTTCACTCGGTCATCTCCCTTATACGCCTTCTCCAAAATATCCTACGCTTCTTTTGAAGATTTGGCACTTGCAATCTTCTTAAAGCCAGACTCGTCCACAGCTTGGTACATGATGTACAAAGCTGCCTTGTCCTTCACACGTGTGATATCTCAACGACCTGAGAGAATTTTCATGATTGGCATGTTATAATTTTCTTCATAGATCACATCACAACCGCCTTCTTGTTGATGGGTGGAGGTGGGGTTCCATTGCTCCATCATAGGAACCAAGACATTCATTGCATGCCTCATATCAGGCCTTTTATTAGGTTTATGAGTAGTGTAGTGACATGCCAGCTCAGCCACTTTACATATGCTCTCCATTGTTTCATTGTCAATGGTCAAGGTTCATACTTTCATCAGTTACGTGTGGGATGTTTTCCATGTTGTCTAGAATCCTACAAAACAATGAAACCAACTGACACATTTCTTCACCCAAACTATTGTCTAATGTCTTTCTACAGCTAATTAGTTCCATTAAAACTATTCTGAATGCATACACGTTCACTCTTCTCGTCATTTTAAATACATTTATAACATTGCACTAACAGAAGAAAAAACTAGTTGAGATATTCTCTCCTAAAATCTAGAAACATTTACTTTGACTAGGAAACTTATTCAACAACTAAAAATGAAAATAAAAACAAATAAAAGATATCATGTGCAGTTTAAAAAATAAATATTTAATATATATGGATTCATGATTTGAGTGAATTAATCCATTAATATATATAAAATCCAAGATATCTCAACGGCTTGTCAGAATTTTCATGATTGGCATGTCATAATTTTCTTCATAGATTATATCACAATTGTCTTCTTGTTGATGGGTGGAGGTGGGGTTCCATTGCTTCACCAGAGGAACCATCAGAGGAACCAAGACATTCACTACATGCCCTATATCAAACCTTTTATTAGGTTCAGAAGTGCAATTACATGCTAGCTCAATCACTTTACATATGCCCTCCATTTCAAGGTTCAAGGTTCAGACTTTCATTAGTTACCCGTGGGATGTTTTTCATGTTGTCTAGAATCCTACGAAACCATGAAACCAAGTGACATATTTCTTTACCCAAATTATTGCCCAATGCTTTTCTACCGCTAGTTAGTTACATCAAAATTATTTTAAATGCGTACACGTCCACTATCCTCGTCATTTGAAATACATTTATAACACTACATTAATGGAAGAAAAAACTAGTTGAGATATCCTCTTATAAAATCTAAGAACATTTACTTAGACTAGGAAACTTATTCAACAACTGAAAATGAAAAATAAATAAATAAAAAATATCAGGTGTAATCATGTGTAGTTTAAAAAATAAATATGTAATATATATGGATTCATGATTTGAGTGAATTAATCAATTAATATATATAAAATTGAAGGTATTTCAACGACCTGAGATAATTTCTATGATTGGCATGTCATTATTTATTTATAGATCACATCACAATTGTCTTCTTGTTGATGGGTGGAGTTGGGGTTCCATTGCTCTACTAGAGGAACCAAGACATTCACTATATGCCCCATATCAAGCCTTTTATTAGGTTCAGGACCAGTGCAATGATATGTCAACTCATCCACCCTACATATGTTCTCCATTGTTTCATCGTCAAGGTTAAGACTTTCATCAATTTCATGTGGGATGCTTTCCATGTTGTCTAAAATCCTACGAAACCATGAAACCAAGTGACACATTTATTCACCCAAACTATTGTCCAATGCTTTCTATACCGCTAATTAGTTCCAACAAAACTATTCTGAATGCGTACACGTCTACTTCCCTCGTCATTTGAAATACAAACACTACACTAACAAAAGAAAAAACTAGTTGAAATATTCTCTTATAAAATCTAGGAACATTTACTTTGACTAAAAATCTTATTTAACAACTGAAAATGAAAAATAAACAAGTAAAAGATATCACGTGCAATCATGTGCAGTTTAAAAAATAAATATTTAATATATATGGATTCATGATTTGATGAATTAATCAATTAATATATATAAAAATAAAGATATGTCAACTTGGTATGCCATAATATTCTTTATAGATTACATTACAATTTTATTAAAGCAACAGAAAAGACTTTGACTTATATCCTAACATTCCTTCCTAAGCCAAAGTCACATCAACTAAAACAGAAAAAAATGTAAAGCAACAGAAAAGACTTTGACTTATATCCTAACACTCCTTCCTAAGCCAAAGTCGCATCAACGCAAACAACACCAACAAAGTCTCCAAAAAATTTAAATCTTTCACACTTTAGTGCTTTAGTAAAGATATCTGCAAGTTGAGTTTTTGACCTGTAGTACTCCAATTCCATCCTTCATTTGTTCACCTGTTCATGCAAGAAATGGAAACAGGTCTCTATATGCTTGCTTTTCCCATGACATATAGGATGTCTAGCTAAGTCTATAGCAGATTTATTGTCTATCAGGAGCCTCGTTGTGTTCTTCATTTCGAATTTCAACTCATCAATCAATTTCTCCGACCGCACTGCTTGGCATGCCGCATATATTCTGCTTCGCACGAGGAAAGGGAAACAATAGGTTCCTTTGTAGAACTCCATGAGATGGGTGCTCCTCCAAAGAAGATATAACCAGTTTTGCTCTATGAAGCCCGAACACGGACACAGACGAACACGGGGAAACGTCTAAATTGAAAAAATGTAGGACACATACATGGCGATGGGTGTTCCTTCGTAGGTCACGTACTTCGCCCTTCGATGTTTGCACGAACTGAAAACAACGCTTAAAACCTCTCTCTACTCACAGACTAACCGAGCTCTCGATACCATATAGAAACAAGCGTAAGAGACAGAGCTTTTTACAACCCATAGAAGAGATTACTTTGTATAGCAAAGGGGTTTTGTACTTATACAAATAACAGTCGAGCAATAGACTAACAAACTAAAACAGAAAAAACTGTAAAGCAACAAAAAAGACTTTGACTTATATCCTAACAAAATTTAGTGGATCAGGTTGTGTTTTAAGCATGTTAGTTTACTGTGACTCGTTTTAGCTTTTTTTTAATTAAAAATTAAAATAAAATAGTTTAAAATAATTTTTTGTATTATATAATTTAAAAAGTATAAGTATGTAATAATATTGTATTTAAATTATTTATATTTATAAATTAAATTTTAATTATTAATTATAATTGAGTAATTTAATATGTGAATATAATAATTATTTTAATTGTTATTACTAAATTTTGTTATAAGTATTTGAGGTAGAGTATTAGACTCTTATGAGCTAAAGTTCTATCTCTTGATGAGAAAGCTTCAAGTTTTGATTGAGAAAACACTCGAAGATTTAGCTGCGAAAGTATAAAGAGTATGAACTGAGTCTCATAGTTTACTATTAATTAAGTATTCAGTCGTTGCACAACAAGTGCAAAAGTTTTTTTTTTGGAGAATATTGTATGCAGAGATGGTTTAGTGCACTCCGTTGTCGACGATTCATTAACAAAGACTTCAAATAATTCTTTTTTCTTAGATCGATTGTTGTCCTTACAAAGGGTTTTTCCGAACAAGGTTATAATGAGACAATTCTATAAATAAAATATTTTCTTTCAATCGATGTGGAAAATATGATTTTATAATGACTTTTTATAACGGTTCCACCAGTCATAATAAGTAATGTGGAGATATTTTTGTAATAAAATACAAAACATACTATGATTGTTTAAAATCCAATTATAGAAGATGGTGTAGTGACATTTTTGTAATAAATTACAAAGTATAATATGACAATTATAAATCCAATTGGCATAGAAAGTGGTATGTGACATTTTTGTAATAAATTACAAAATATGTTATGTCAAATAAATTTAGAATCGTCATAATAAGTGATGCGATGATTTTTGATTCCTCATTACAATCCTCCTTTATTTTGAATGCTTTTTTTTCTCTTCACACATTGAAGGAATCCTAGATTAGAGGACAAAAATGTGGAACTTGGAGCACAAACCCTTTGGAGTATGAACCTACCATAGATTCTCCTCATAATAGGCCAATCTTTCTCTTAGTTTCCTCACTCACGTTGGCCCTAGAGTTAGCCGATGCTAAAATTGAAATTGACATCGGCTAAACATATCCGACATTAATTTGAGCAAAATATCTACAAAAATGTCACCATGCATTTTTAACGTGGGATTTTACTAAATCTGAGATTTTACTAAATCTGACATGAAATTGGTGGCATTGAAAGTTTTTTTGTATTAATGAACAATTAAATAGAAATAATGAACATAAATATATTGAATGAGTTGGAAAAATAACTACATCAAATAGAGATGATGATTCGTTTTGTCTTGTCTTAGATATTTTTTAACTTTCATAGATACATATATTTTCAATACTATTCCTCTTAATTCGTCTGGTCATTTTACATTCATTACTATATCATTATTTAACTACAAAAACTATTTTGTATTTTGAATTTTAAGGGAACCAAAACAAGTGAGAAAGAGGTAAGAGTTATATACCAATCACCAAATTAATGGGAAATACCAAATAACACGTACTTAACAAAAAAAATATGAAAATAAATTAATATCAATTAAAAATACCCAAATTTATCTATAACAATATATAAAGGGGATTCCCCTTTTTGTGTCCACATTTCAAAATATCCATTTTACCCTTTAAATATAATAATTTATTAAATTTTTAAAAATTGACCGTTACTTTTACAAGATTTTTATAAAATCGGATGTCTCTGTTTCTTCTCTTTGTTATTATTTATTAATGGTTATTCTTTCGTCTTTTTAAAATAATTTAACATGTAACTATTATTTTACCGTTTGTTTTTCTCTGCAACAACATCATTTCATTACTGTTAGTTTCATGAAGTTGTCTTACCTTGCTTATTGGCTTTGCTTTCACACTCACTTTGTTAATGCTATTTATCTTTATTGGACAAAACAAAAAAGGTATTTTCCATTGTTCCTTTTCATTTATGATTATCTCTATTAAATATCTATTGAACGTTCAATTATCCAATTTATGATTATTCGCTTTTCATTTTTTTATTGTTTCAATTTTTTTTTTCCAAAATAACACGTACTTAACAAAAACACGTACACCAAATTAATGGGAAATACCAAATAACACGTACTTAACAAAAAAAAAATATGAAAATAAATTAATATCAATTAAAAATACCCAAATTTATCTTTATAATTTAAATAAGTATGAAAAAATATATTTTTTGAAGCGGTTGCGTAAACCCCTCTAATACAAAATATTATAGTTTTACTTGAATATTGATCTTGCTGTGCACCTAAATTTCCCTTTTTGCTTTTAAAATTTACATTTCTTACAAGTTTTGTAAATCAATTGTCATTAAATCAATTCATATGAATTATGATAGCAAATTGAGTTAAAAATGAATTGGTTTAACTAAGTGTACCTTATGATAAAAAAAGTTAACTCAAAATGGTGAATTAGATATATAATTTTTCAAAATATAATAATAACATTTTTTTATTAAGTGAACTAAGTTAATTTTAAACTATAATAGAAGAATTTTTAAATTCGTTACTATACTTTGAGTTAAACTCAAGGTGGGTCTAATTATCTAATATCTTACATTTGTTTACTTACATATAAAACTATTATCTGTTCATATTGTTAATTTTGATAATTGTTTGTTAGAAAATTTAAATGCTTTTAAGACAGTAAAAAAGTAAAGATATTTTTGGTGGATAATAAACATGTTATTTATCCATTGTGGTTTAGATGACTAATTGCTCTTCGAATTTGTGGGTATAGGAACACGCCATTGAAGCTCATTCAACATTCCACACAGGGGCAGGTAAATGGGTGATTGTTATTACTTTTTGTTTTCACGTTTCTCTTGTGATTATTGGCTTCAAAGATGGTGTCTCGTTGGTTTTGATAGATTGGTTAAAGGCTCGGAGTGGTCATAGGACTACTTAGTAACTAGGTTGGTTTAAGGGGCAAATGGGCATTTTTCTTTTTGCCTGTTGTGTGACAAGATCGTGACTTTGTGTTTTGGTCACCAGGTGTTTGATAAAATGTTTGACTGACAATTGCAATATGTTATTGCTTTGATGCGAAGAAAGTTTGTTGCCAATGCAAATTCCAGTTTGGTTGGTTTGTTTTTGTTGATAGTGGTTTTTTTTTGTCCGGTAAAATGTTTAGCTATGATCAGTGCTTATGTGGTATTTGGTTTATTGCATAAGTTTGCGAGCTGTCACCTTTTCCATTTTGTGGTTTGAATTATAGTATTGGTTTTGTTCATGTGAGAACTATGTTGCACGGGTATGGGGATTGGGTGGTTGTATGCTGTAATTCTGAAATTGTTGATTCCGTTTAAAGTTGTTGTCCTTTCCGTGAGAGGTATGTGGTAAGAAGAAAGCTTTCAGTTTCTCAGGAAAAACACAGAGGCTTTGGGTTGTTGTATTGTAGGTGTTTCAATTTCAGTCACAGAGGCTCTGTGCCTTTTCATCCTCGTCCCTCTCTTTCTATCTCTCTCTCTAAGGCTTTGGCATGGATTGCTTTTAGTCTGTCCTTTAGTATTGATGTGGAAAAGCTGTGTTAGCTACCTGCAGAGTTTTTTCTTGTGCTAATTTTAGTTTATTTTTACAAATTTTTTTAGTGGAGTTAGGGTTTCGTTTTTTGAATATTTTGAGTGACATTTGAATTGCTACTGGCATCCTTCAGAACTTTGGCCATATTGGATGCAATGCTTCACTGGGGAAAATCTTGTTTTTACACATGATGCTGTGTAAGGCTGAACCCTTTTTCTGGGTCTTGTAGTGATTTCTTCTTTTGGATAGAAAACACAGGTTTCTGATTGGAGAATGAACACAATTTTTATGCATTTCAACAAAACAGCCAAGTGCCTAAATCTCATTTCTGGTGATCTCAGATCACTCTGGCTTCAATTCTGGTTAGTCCACTGCACTCTTGCAGAATTTTTGGAAAGTCAGTGCTCCTTACATCTTTGCAGTCAAAATTGTGATATTCCTCATATGATTACTCAATTTCACTAGTTTTTATCTTAGCTGCTATCCTGATCTCCCTAAAAAACTAATCTAGTAGGGTTGCACGATCTTAAGTGTTGAATTAGTGTTATTGATGATCCCTTTGTGCAACTCACAAGGATATCTTTAGAAGTGATTCATCTGCAAACAACCCTTGAACTTTATTTCCTTATATTTTGATATCCATTTATATTTTCTCTATTTTATTTACTTTTTTGAATGCCTGTGCACGTCTGAATTAATAGATAAATTCATCACAGCCCTTAATTATCTTTTCTCCCTGTTATGTCACTCAAGGTCAACCTTTAGGTGTTTAGGTAGATATATGAATATACTGTGGACATGGTCTTAACTCTTAAGCATTTATCTTTGCTTCTCAAAGTAATTAAATACCCATGAAAAAGTGCATCTGATATTAGAGTTTACACATACCGTGGTTAGAGCTTCATAAACTTGACTCGTACGTTAGAATCGTAAACTTGTAAGAGTTTGCTTTGTATAAAAATGTATTAAAATATCTGTCAATAATATAATAATTTAATATTATATGTAATATATTATGCTATAAATAATTTTTGTATTTTTTTACTATTTTTCTATTATCAGTTGATTGTATTATTTAATAGTTTTTTTATATTTTTCTAATATTATTATACTTCTATCATTACTCTTTAGTTGATATATTATATGTATTATGTTCTGCATAAAAGAATGTTTTTGGACTTAAAGTGAGCCCCAACAATCCAAAATGTCAGCAAGAGAAGATTAAAAACACGCATAAACTCTAATAGGACCCAACTCACTAATTTTGTAGCCCAGTCTGGTGAAGACAGTCGAAACTTAAAACGACCTTAGAAAGACACCAACACAATCCTGTATTCCATAGGCTGTAGCAAGCTTCAGCTAGTTAAGAGGGGATTTAGGGTTCCAGGAAACATGTTGAAACAAGCAATTGGCAGAACTTGCAGAACCAGTGCTCATGCTTTTGAAGGAAACAGAGTTTTGCCTTGGATATATGTGCCTTCGTGCTTTTTCCACAATGGACAGGTAAAGTCTCTTATTCAAAGCACAATTTAAATTATTTTTTCAATATTTTTCTGTAGAATTTCCTTTTTGTCTGTTTAATAAATTATAGAATTTGGTTGAATCTTGATTTAAGTTTCCCACTTTGGGGGAAACTTCATTGGTTTATGTGTCAAAAACAAATGATAATGTACACTCGATTTTCATTTTGTTTCAAGTAATATGGTGTGATGGGCATTACTGCCTTTAATTGAAATAATTCCTTTCATAGATAAATTAGATAATCAGATGCTAAGCTTCAAACAAAGTATGAAATCCTGAAGCTTATAAAGTTGTACAGGGTTAAATTGGCCTGTGATAATAAATAATTTCTTTAGCTTTTGCATATAGCTTGGAATGAGCCTAAGTTTAATAGAAGAAATCAAGTTTGGAAGGTCTACTACAGGAGGAATAAAATTCAGTAGTTTAGGTTTGTGACAAACCATAACAGATGATATTATTGTGTGATATTAAAGGGCCCTGATTTTAAATTATTGTGAGGGGCATTGGTTGATAGTTGGAAGGGAAAAGGATCTATGTTGTACAACAGTTAGTTAGAGATTATTCAGCACTAGTGTGAATTCATTGATCCCACATATATGTGTAGTGTAATCAACTACCTAGTATAGTTTTACCATTCCAAGTAGCTTGTGTGGATTTTATCCAATTGAAAAATAAAGTTGAACAAGCCTAAAATGCCAATTTGAGGTGAATCATTTGTGTAGTATTATTAATACTCATTTTTAATTCATTTATTTTATACAGGCACATATGGCACCTAGAAGCTTTTTTGGGGTAGAGGATTTCCTCGATGATGACAATAGTCGACCTTACACATACCAAAAAGGGAAGAAATCAAAGAATCCAAACAAGCACATATCTTTCAAACAAAGAACGATTGCGTACATGGAGCCGTTTACACTTGATGTGTTTATCTCAAAACGCTTTGTATCAGCTTCACTCACTCATAGGGTGACAAGCAAACAGGTTGCAGTTGCTGGTACCAACTCCAAGGACATAAAAGCTGTTCTTAGGTCTCGGTCAGACATACCAGCATGCATATCCATCGGCAAGATTTTATCTGAAAGAGCAAGAGAAGCTGATGTTTACACTGCTTCCTACACTCCAAGGGAAAGGGACAAGTTTGAAGGGAAAATCAGAGCTGTAGTTCAATCACTCATTGATAATGGGATTGATATCAAGGTTTACCTTGATTGAGTTGAGTAGTAACTCAAGATTTTGTGGCTATCAATTTGATATCAATTGGTGATTACTGGTTTGGTTTTGTGGCTAGTTAGTTACCATATGCTGCTTTGATGGATAGGAAGATGGAGAAGCATTGTTTAGGGCTAGTAATTTGGGGAAATTATGCATGAACAAAGAAAGATCTTTCAAACTCGTGCATGCAATATGATAACTCCTGATTTCACTGTAACCTTAGAGGCTAAAGGGGTTTGTGTGCTGCTCAACATTTGTCATCTTCTATTTGTCGTTTCCTCCCTTTCACTTATTTAGCAGTGAGAGGTGTCAAAGTGAGTCAACCTGACTCACACGAGTTGGCCCATTACGGGTTGAACTACAAAAACATCGACTCAAACCGTCTCACTTTTTGGTGAGTCAAAAATTTTGCAATTTTGCAATTCGGCTTGACCCATTACGGATTGATGAGTTGATGGGTTAGTTCACTTACGTGTGTGTGTATATATATATATATATATATATATATATATATATATATATATATTGCAATTTATTTTATATATGTATTGCATTGTAATAAGAGTAAATTGACTTAATTTATTTTTTATAACAGTGAAATCAAAGTGTTCACTTAATTCTCGAGATATTATTATAAAAATAGTAGTTAAAGATTTAAGTATCAATGTATATAATTTGACAAACAAATCTATTAAACATCTAAACTATTCAAATATTATTGAACAACATTCTAATATTTAAAAATATGAAATCGTGGACTTATATAATTAGAAGTAGTAAATAATTATAACAAACAAATTTAAAAAAATTGTAAATGATGTATTTAGTAATATTTTAAAGATTTTTATTAAATTATTTTAATTACTAAATCAATATTTATATAAAAGAACTTCTAATAAACTCATTCGAGTAAAGTTACACTTATTTACAATTTTTAAAATATTTGATCGCTCATTTAAATTTGGAAAGATGATTTGAGAGAGTTAGTAGATAAATTTGAGAGAGAAAAGAGAATAAAGAGATATTTTTTATTTCAAAGGATTTGAAAGTGAAAATGAAAAAAATTGAATATAAAGATTGTGAATAATTTCATTGATATAAGAGGTAAAAAAAATGTTTTAATGAATTAGAATTTGAGATTTCAATTTTGTTTTTATTGTTAAATAAATATAAAATAAAATGCATTTAGTTAAAATTAATAAAAAAATGAAACATAAATGATCGTTTTTTAAATTTAAATAAATTAATTATGGTAATAAATTATTAATGAAATTAATATGTATTTGGTTGAAAACAATTTTAATTAAATTTTACATTATAATTAAAAAAAATTATTAAATATTTAAATAAAAAAAATTATTAAATATTTTTGCTAATGACTTTTATACACACACACACACACACACATATATATATATATATATATATATATATATATATATATATATAACAAACTTAAAATATTTAAAAAGTTAATATATATTAATAATTCTAAGAGTTTTAAATTTTATTCTTTTAATATAGAAACAAATTAACATATCTTCAAATTCTGTGGACTTAAAATTAAAACAGTTTAACTTAAAATAATTGGTGAACTGACACTTTTATTTACTTATATGCAAAATTGTTCAGTTATTATTCTTAATTTTGATCATTAATCGTGAAAAAACAACTTAGTGTATCTAAAAAATACTTCTATGACTGCACTAAAATAAACATATTAATATCGGAATAAAGAAAACAGTTAAATATTTTAGGAGGCATAGAAGAAAAGAGATACAGAGAAACGCACCAAGAGACTTTGGGTTGGGTCGTTGTTTCAGGCACATCCCTGTTTGCGTTTTCATTTTCATCCCTCTCTTTCGATCTCTCTCTCTAAGGTACTCTCTCTCTCTCTCTATACTTCTGCAACTACTTGTGGTGTGGTTTAGATTATTAATCGCTCTTCAAATTTGTTGGTTGAGGAACACATGAACCTTAATTTGATGAATTTCAGTAGAATATGCGGGTTTTTGTTTCCAATACGTTGATGATTTGCATCTCTAGAAAATGGGTTTTTGTTTAGGTTGTTGAGACGAGGGAGAATGTTTTGGAATGAATTGCTTTTAGTCTGTCTTTTAGTATTGATGAGGAAAAGCTAAGTTAACTACCTGCCGAGCTTTTTTCTTGTGCTAATTTTGAGTTTATTTTGACAATTTTGTTTAGTGGAATTGGGGTTTCGTGTTTTTGAATTGTTTGAGTGGAATTAGGGTTATGTTTGAGTGGAATGGTTTTTGATGGCTTCTCTTTGTGTGCCCACTTCTTAAGTTTCCATATTGTCATGGTTATTCCTCTGCCCATGTTGTACTGTAAAATTTGCTGCTGGATGTGAGAAAATAAATTATTTTCATCTGTTGTATTATGTCGCTGGTTATGCATTTCAGGGATTTCAAGGCATATAATTCTCCTCTGGTTTGTTCCTGGAGTCTTGGTGTGTGGCTTTCTTTTTTTCCTCATTTACTCTGTAAAGCAACAACTTTTTGTGTATATTTTATTCAACTGCTGCAAAGACTGCATTCTGATGGTCTATAAATTGCCCTTTTTATTCTTTTGGTGTAATGTGGGATTGTTCTATGGTCTTATGATTGGCCAAATTATTTTCCTGTCCAATAGGAGGAACTGATTAATGGAAAATACTGTTTTTAAAGGAATGAACTAGAGGATCTTCATTGGTTATTACTATTTGTAGATCTGCTCGCTTTAGTTTGAAAAAGTACTTCATAAGTTAAACATAATTTTGATTGGTCTTGAAAAAACTTTGAATTTTTTCATGTATTAGCTTGAGCTTTTGAATGAAGTGATTTCTTAAATATCGTTGGACCTGATTCGACATAAAGTTTCCATGTAACAAAGTTTTATTCCAAGCATTAGTAAACTGGTTATATTGTTTTTTATTCCTTCAATTCCGGCAGCTTTACATATTAATGCTAGTTATAAAGGTCATGCTTATGCTTATATACAACAACAGTTGTGGACATGGTCTTAACTCTTAAGCATCTATTTTTGCTTCTCAGAGTTTCATGGGTAGTGCCCTTCTGGATTTAAAAGCATTTCTTCCTCTACAGTTTTTCCCATGACTTGGATTGAACTATTTGTCTGACTGGGTAACAGAGTATGTTCTCTTTTGTTTTAAGATGCAACAGTCATCCTTCTTTGGTATTAATTATTACTGTTTGTAGATCTTCTCATCTTAGTTTGAGAAGATCCTTAAAATATGATCTTAATATTCATACTTATCAATTGAACATGATCGCACCACTATAGTGGTGGTTATAATGTGGCCTCTACCAGTTCTGTTTTGTATAGTGTTGTTTTTATTGTATCCAGAGCTGCGGTCATGAAGCTATTGGCAATTTGGTATCCTTGAGAACTGTGGCCATATTGGATGCTATGCTTCATAGGGGAAAATCTTGTTTGTACACATGATGCTGTGTAAGGCTGAACCCTTTTTCTGGGTTTTGTAGCAATTTCTATTTTTGGATAGAAAACACAGATTTCTGATTGGAGAAATATACACAATTTTTATGCATTCCAACAAAACAGCCAAGTGCCTAAATCTCATTTCTGGTGATCCCATATCACTCTGGCTTCATTTCTGGTTAACCATTGCACTCTTGCAGAATTTTTGGAAAGTCAGTGCTCCTTACATCATTGCAGTCAAATTTGTGATATTCATCATATGATTACTCAATTTCACAAGTTTCTATCTTAGCTGGAAACCTGATTTCGCTAAAAAACTAGTTCTGGTAGGGTTGCACAATCTTAAGTGTTGAATTAGTATTATTAGACGATACCTTTGTGCAACTCACAAGGATATCTTTAGATGTGATCCATCTGCAAACAACCCTTGAATTTATTTCCGTCTTCATTGGGACTCTACTCTGTTACTTTACCTGTAAATCTTTTCAATATCATGGTGGAAATCAAATTAGAAAGGCTGCAAAGGTTGAGAAGATAGCAACAACCTTGGTTGAGGTTGGAGTTGGTTTTGAATAGGGAGGAGAAAGTGTGATATGGACTTGGTTATATGGGATGCTTAAATTCTACATCAAATAGGATGAAATATTGGTGTAGTTAAGTGGTTTGGTTCTATTCCCCTTGACATGTAGCTTTCAAGGGTAAGTTTCCCAAGTGCCTGTCAATTGGTATCAAAGCTGGTTGCTAGTGACATGGAAAGGGCTACCTACAAAGGGATGGGAGGGATGGCAAAAATACCCGTATCCGTAGGTATCCGTGGATAAAATCTGTGACTGATAGTTGATACCCGCAGGTAGTGGCCATTGATTTTGGTAGAGAAAGGTTGAGTGATGGGTCATGGAGTGTCAGCCACTGGGATATCAACTCTAGGGACAATGCTATGATATAGATTTTATTATTGTGGGGAGCCTAAGTTGCACATTGAGTAGCATGGGATTTTTGGTGGAGTACTCAAGTGATTTGGTTCTATTGTCTTAATAGCTAGTCCTTAAAGGGAGGGTTCTACAAGTGTTTGTCAGGTGTTCCTCTGAACATGCTTGGAATTTAGGGCCAAAAAGGACTAGAAGGATGGAATTGAAAGGAGGGTACTAGCCAAGTCTAGGTGTCTCTTAAAAGAGTTATTTTTTCTTAATTTTGAACATAAAATTTAATTCATATTATATTTTTTTAAAGTAATTATATATATATATATATATATATATATATATATATATATATATGTTGGAAGTCCCACGTCGACTAGAAATAAGACAATTTCATAGTATATAAGTGGGGCGCAAACCTCACATTACAAGCTGGTCTTGTGGGGTTGAGTTAGGCTTAAACTTCACTTCTTAACCTGATATTAGAGCCATAGTTAAAGCCTATCCTAGTGAGATTTCTTAGACATATTATTCCACCCGCTATCGGGCTATTACCGGACCACCCATTTCTAGTTCCACGCACGAGATGTATATACCTTGGCGCGAGGGGGTGTGTTGGAAGTCCCACATTGACTAGAGATAAGGCAATTTTATATTATATAAGTGGAGTGCAAACCTCACCTTACAAGCCAGTTTTGTGAGGTTAAAATAAGTTTAATGTCCACTTCCTAACAATATATATACATATTTATGAATAATTTTACTAGTTTTGTAGTGTAATTTTACTAGTCCCACAATTACTACTTTTGTAGTGTAATTTTAATTTGGTATGTTTTATTTATGAATAATTTTTATTTTTGAAATTGTGATGGTTATTTATCTTATATGTGTGTGTATGCACATGTGTCCAAATGTAATTTTATTTTATGTTATATTTATCTTTTTACATTCGGTACACAGTTTATGCATTTATCTTCCTTTTTAATTTCTAATCCTAGGTAGGATCTCAATTTTGACTAGGTTGTTTGTTCCATATTGCTTCTAGTGAGCCCATTCACATCTCAGCTTCATTTCAGTCTCTGTTCTATGTTCTATTCATTACTACAAGTCTCTGATTATTTCCACTGCCGTGATGACTTCAAGATTGTCAGCCTCTAATCGGTGTCCTTTTTCCATTCAAACAAATTCGACCTCCTTTTCCTTTATTTGCAAACCCATGTTTTCAATCTTTTTATATCAGTTTTTTTTTTTTCATTCCTACGCTCTCATGCTCTTGGCAGTCATGTATTTCCTTTATGATTTAACTTCTGCTCTTATAGATTGTCTTGAACTAAAGAACACCCATGTTTTTTTCATTTATAATGTATAATTGTAAAGTATAAATTATTAAAGACTATGATTTTATGTTACATTTTCTTTTCGTTTTTGTGTTTTAGAATTATGTGAACCATATTTTTTAATTCATTATGGAGTTGGTGCATCTGAGGTTGAAGAATATATTCATTGGTTTTGAAGTTTTTGTCTTGAATTTGTTTCAAGCATTAGGTTTAGCCCTTGAGTGAAGTGAATTCTTGAATTATTGTTTGAGTTACTTACTTGACCTATGGAGCTAAACTTATCTTAGTTACTACTATTGTAGGGATTTTCTTGTTATTGTGTATCTTTCACACAAAGTGAGTAATCTTATTTCTAGTGAATAAGAGATACCAATAAGGAACAAATCAATTACTAATAATGGAAAATACCTGTTAAGATATTTTCCTATTTGGTATAATGAAATCATATCATATCTCTTATTTTCTATAATCAAATCATACATATGTATCATGAGTATCTCAACCTGGAGCATACATATGTATCATGAGTCAAGTTTGTTACAAGTGTCATCAACACAAGACCCCTTGAGAGACTTAGGGAACATGTCAACCAATTGGTTGTTGGAGCTGACCAAGTCAACAGTGAGAAGGCTTCACACATCAATATGGTGAAGGTGTGTGAAGATCTTCGAGGAACCAGTTGGCTTAGACTAAGATATTAGTGCCTTTTGGAGAAGGGCAGCTCTGATTGAAAGGTTTTGTCAGACATCTAAGGTTGCAACATCTAAGCTTTGGAGAATCATGACTTTGATACTGTATTGAAAGGATTTGCTTTTAATTGTGCTTCTTGTGAACACATGAATGCCCGCTCTTATTTATAATGAAGAGGGGATTCAATAATAAGGAACAAAATCAATAACCAATAAAGGAAAATATTTGCTAAGATATATTCTTATTTTATGCAGTAAAAGCATATCATATTTCCTATTTAATGTAATCGAAACATATCTTTAACAGTTACTGTCAGTCTTCTGCGATTGAAGTTTTTTATTTGGAGTGTCCTGTTTTAGCAGTTAGTTCGTGGGTTCTGACATATGTGGAAGTTATATATGCTTGCTTAAGCCATTATTGAACAATCAATTTAGCTCGAGATTCTTTTGACACCTCTTTACCCCCTCCCTATTTTCTTCTTAAATTAGCCTCCTTAATTGAATTACTGTTGCTTTTTGTTTACTGGTTTCGGTAACATTTACCATTTTGAGATTTTTCTACTCCAGTACCTGTATAATATGGGACAAAACAGGAAGAATAAAAATCCTGAAGAGGGGACTTCTAATCCTCAATCATCAGAAAAAGTTGAGGATACTAATCCTGCTGAAGGATCTAGTAAACCAGAGCCGAGTAACAAGAATACTCCACAATCACTGAAGGCTAAATCTAAAATTGGTAAGAAAATCAAGGGTGCTAAGTTAAAGACCCCGATAAATAAAGGTCCTCAACAGATTGGGGGAAAGAGAAGGCTTGGAAAGAACAAAAAAGTAGTGGGCAATAGTGATGAACTGCCAAAAGATAAGACTGAAGAGAATGGAAGGAATAATGAGAAGGAAAGTCAACATAGGAGCATCATTAATGAAAGAAGTCATACTGAGAAGAGACATCGGGCTGAAAAAAATAAGATCATTAAGGTTGACAGGAGTGAACAGAAGCAGAAGAATAGAGGGTCGGAACGGGGTGCTGGTAGTAGAATAAACAAAAATAATCATAGTGGTGCAGACAATACCAATTCCCGGGAAAAACAGAGAGAAAAATTTGCTGGTTTCATCTTTATGTGCAGTGGGAAGACAAAGCCCGACTGTTTCCGCTATAGCGTCATGGGTGTTTCAGCTGCTAAGAAAGATATTGTTTTAAGTATCAAGCCTGGAACTAAGCTTTTTCTTTATGATTTTGATCTGAGGCTGTTGTATGGGATTTACAAAGCTTCATCTTCCGGTGGTATGAAACTTGAACCCCGAGCTTTTGGTGGTGCCTTTCCTGCTCAGGTTACTTGCTCTCATCTACTTTTCCTATCTAATTTGTCCCAATGTTGTCTTTTTTTATTATGGATCATGTGCTGATGGTACAACCTTCAGGTGCGGTTTAATGTTGTTTCTGATTGTTTTCCACTACCGGAGAGCATTTTCAAGAAGGCGATCAAGGAAAATTACAATGAGAAACACAAGTTTAAAACAGAGCTTACTGCTCGACAAGTGAGAACCAAATATGCCTCTGGTGGGCTATTTTCAGTTCCTTTTGTTCTTCATCATTGATATATTCAAATGTCACATTTCAGGTTAGGAAGCTCACTGAACTTTTCCGACCAGTGGATGTTCGTTCAGGCTTGCAGCCTGCTCGCTCCCCTCCAAAAGCAATAATTCACGATAGGAAGGCTCTTGACGATGTTAGGGGATCATGGTCCCATTTGCATAGGGAAGGTGATCCCTTAATAGAACGGCAAGAGGGGGTTTCTCGTGATTTATTTCTTACTGAGAAGAGTTACCGAGCTTATGGTCTCCAAGGAGATAGAAGGAATGTGATACCAGCCTCTGATGTTAATCCCTCACTGGATCCTTATGAGAGGGATTATGAAAGAGATCACCTTCATCATGTGGACCCTCTATACCGTACAGTTGTTCCTTCCCACAGAGAAAGTCTTCATCTAAATCGTCGTCATTTGAATGAGAGTGAACATCAGACCTATTTGCGTGGTGGGATTTCTGAACACGCAGATGATCCCTATAACCCGTATCACCATGGTGCTTCACCAAGGGATCCATATTTTCCATCTAGAGAGGAAATCCCTTCAGGCTCCTATTTGGCTGGGGGAAGAACCTTGATTCAAAGTGATAGCTTGCAAAGGAGAGAGGCTGTTCAGGATAGGCTTTACTCAACATATTCTGCAGCTGATGCTTTGTCTGAATACAATCGGATGCAGCACTATCAGGATAGTTTGGAAGCTACTGCGGTGCCAGTTTCATCCCGTTACTCTTTTGCTGGTCCTTCATATTCACTTCGCTAGATCAAACAAGCTCTTCTGAAATCTCCCTTTATAATATGTTCATTAAGATTACCATCTATTATGGTGACTGACTCAATTTCATTAAAAAGAACTGTACCAATCCTACATACTTTTTCGGTTAGGCAACACTCTGATTTGGGAAAGCGTCATTTATTCACTGTGTTTGAGATTTGATGTGCAAAGTGCCATTGATAATCAATGATAATTTTCCTCGCAGACCCCAGTTGCTTTGCAACTTTCACAATTTGTGACTTGTGGCTAATTGGCATGTCATTTTGCTGCTTTGGCAGATAGGGAGATAAGGAAGCAGCATTTCAATTGATTCTTTAGGATCTGTTTGGACACCCTGTATGAATGTGGATACTCTGTATAATTTTCAGTGTCTGTCCTAAAAAAATGTATTATTTTGCCAATGTTTTCATGGCCAGAATGGTTAACAAGTGAACAAAGATTAGGTTTTTATGTTTAGTCAGACCTTCTGATGATTGCATCTTCCGAATCACATTGGTTTTTAATGTTTTTAAATGATATAGCTGATTTAAATTTGATCACCTGTGAACTGTATTGAGCTTGGGGTGTGGTGTTAATAATACTGAACCCGCTTTGGTATTACGATAATGGTTTTAGTTGGAGGGTGAAAAGTAGAAATAGAGAAAGATAGTTTTAATTTTGGCTTGTTGGGTAGGAGGGAAATGTGGAGTGAATTACGAAGTGAGTTTCACAAGTATTTTTTCCATCTTGATCTTTTCTCTATTTCCTTTTTTATTAAACACCTTTAACTTTCAGTCTATTGTTTACTTATTTTCACTTTTCTATCATTTGCTCTTTTATCAAGTAGGGCAAAGCTTTATTGTACAAATTTTGACACTTTGGAGTATACTGTATACACCCCATCCACTCAAATATGAGAGGGGCCTCACCCTTTTGTAAATATCTTAACATTGTGTTTGGTTTGGATAAAGAATTTTAACAATTTCAAGAAATTGAAATACATGATATTTGAAATATTTATAATTGAATTCTTTTTATTTCTTAAATAGTTTATTTGAATAAAGTAATTGAATATTTTAAATTTAATTTTCTTGTTTGGATAAATCAATTTAACTTCTCTTTTAAGACAAATTTATTTTAAAAATATTTTGATAACTCGACTCTACTCTATTTTTTATTCTAAGTTTACTTAGTTTGACTTTTGGCTCAGGTCAACTCATCTCGAGTTGTCTTGATTGTGAGATCCAGATAATGCGTCTTAACTTTTAACTTGGATTGACTGTTCTTTATCTTGGATTTGAGACGACTCATCTTGACCTTTGACTTAGGATGACAATGCTTGACCTTTTAGTCGAGTCGACTTGTCTCGACCTTCGACGCAGGCCTAGTGGTTATGACCTCTGGTGTAAACAAACTCGTCATGACCTTCAATTTAATGAGCACATATCAATCTTCAGTCTAGGCTGACTCATCTCAACATTCGTCGTAGGTCGTATTGGCTTGACTTTCAACCAAGTCGAATAGGCTCAACTTTTGACTCGAGTCGAATAAACTTGATCTTCTTTTCTAGCCGAATCGACTCAACCTTTAGTATGGCTGAATCTTCTCAACTATCGGCCCGGGTCAAATCTACTCAACTTTCAGCCTGGGTCAAATCTACTAGACTTTTGGCTCGAGTTGAATTTACTCGACCTTCGACTCCGAGCGAATCTACTCGACAATTGGTCTGGGCTGAATCTGCTCAACCTTCAGCCTAAGTTGAATTTGTTGAACATTTAGCCTAAGTCGACTCAGGTCGACCTTTGGCCCAAATCAAGTAAGCTGACATTCTGCTAAGATGAGTCGGCTTGACCTTCGATTCAAGCCTAGTCAACTCGACTTTCAGCCTAGGCCGAGTTGGCTTGTCTTTCGACCTAGGTTGAGTCTACTTGTGCTTCAACTTGGACCTATCCAGCTTGACCTTTGGTTTAGACTGAGTCGACTCAACCTTTAGCTTCGGCTTGAACCGACGTGTCTTAACTTTCACCTTGAATTGACTTATCTCAACCGTCTTGAGCCGAGTTGTCTTGAACTTTGGTTTGGCCGACTTGACAAGATCTACGAGTTGAACAAATCTGACAAGACCTTTAGTCATTTCCTAACTAGTTTAAATTGAAGGTCAAATTGGAATGTTTTGATTTTTGGCTCCGATCGACCCGACTCGATCTTTCTAGCCATTTTCTACTTCCAACGTTGATTCTTCACGTATCAACAATTGGATGTGTATGTACTAATTAAGATAGAGTTTTCATATCCAAAAAGTAATGTCATCCTTTCCATTGAATTGGTTGGATCCAAAACTGAAGTCAATAGAGGCAAGGGTTTTCCTTTCTGCACACATCACATGTTTTGTAAATATTTTAAATAACGTAGAATAGACATTGTGAAAGTATGACATTTCTTGTTATGAAATCTATGCTCCAGAAGAACAACAGTTTTATCTAAAGTTAGTTTAAGAATTTTGAAAACATTTAAAGAATAAATTAGTGTTGGCTGAATTCTGATTCTATTGAATGTGATAATTTTGTTTGTAATATTATTTACTTAAAGAAAATGAAAACTTAATACCTGACAAGAAATATATCGTGTGAAATTGAATTAAATTTAAGGTTAAGAATTTAAAAGTTGTAAACAAAAAAGCACGTTATTGAAAAGGTTAATTTCACTGATGGTAAACAGTGGTATCAATATCATATGATTACGTCGATGTACTGAGACTGTTTTAGAAAGAAAGTGCATTTTTTTTAAGAAAATTATGAAAAAAAAATTATAAACAATTTTCATTGGATAAATTTTCTTCTTTCCTAGATGAATATTTCATTCAAAAAATTTAGCTCATTAAGATTTCGGTTGTGTCTTCGAGTTACAAGAGGGAAACCTAAATGATTAATATTTTACGATTTAATTATTAGTTAGGTTCTTATATTTGACTCAATTAATTAAGTTTTTATTTTTGTATATATATGATTATTTTCAATGAATTAGAATTAATTAAGTTTTTATTTTTGTATATATGACTATTTTCATTGAATTAGAATTAATTAAGCTTTTACTTTTGTATATATGATTATTTTCATTAAATTGAGATTAATGTCGATCGATAATGTTACATGTCAAAATCTGAATTTGTTACGTGACAAAATTTAAATTAATTTTTACTTGTGTCACATGTCAAGATTAAAATAGAATCTCAAATAGAAGATGATTCAAATTTTGACACGTAACAATTATATTTTGAACATGTGGTATTTTTAAACATTGTTTATGTTAATTTAACAAAAGAAATCACATTGAGTATTTTTACAAAATTAGAAACTTAATTGAGACAGTAAAAAATGTAAGGAGCAAAATGAATCAAAGATCAAAATATAAAATTAAATTCTTAATTAATTTTTTTAAGTGTCTTTTTTCCAAACTGACATGCTATTCACGATCATGAGAGTTCATGCTAATCATCTAAGGTTACAAAAGCCTTAATTAGTTATAAGTTCTTCATAAATTTAAGAAAAAGATAATTGAAAATTTTGTTTATTGAATATTTAAAAGTTATATATTTTTTATTATTTGATTTTGTTATCAATTAAGATGATATGGTATTAAATGTTTATGTGTCTTTACATGAAAAATAAAAATAATATGATTAAAGTTTAATTTTTTCATAAATTTAAATATTTTAATTGAATCTTTATTAATAATTTTTCTTTTATGAAATGTCTAAAACCTTTTCAAATTGAGTGTTTACCTTGTATTGAAGAGATATAATTATTTGAGTGTTTACCTTGTATTGAAGAGACATAATTATTTGATGTTGCCATGTTAAACATAATATCACAAATTACGACAATAATGAAAACATAATTAACAACTTATTTAAGAACAAAGTTCGGAAATGTGGTGATTTTAAAGTTAGATCGGATAATGTTGTCCACTCACAAATTAATAAGGAGGACAAAGACCTAATAACAAGTAGATTGGAGGAAATTACGGCAACTACATGGACTGTGAAAGCAATAAGAGTTCGAGATTGGATAAGTTAATTTTAACTTTTGTAAACAATTTTGTGATGTTATCAAAATGGATGTATTGAGGATGCAATGCTTATTTTATTACTTGAATCCCTAAGGTTGATAATTCGCAAGGCCCAAAAAAGAGTATAATTTGATATCTTTAGTAGGGAGCATGCACAAAATATTATCCAAAATCATGTAAAAAAGAAAGTATAAAGTTCTCCATAAAATCATAGATTATAAACAATTTGCATTCATTGAGGGTAAAGGAATACTTAATAGTGTGGTGGTGGTAAACGAAGTGATTGATGAGGTGAGAAGGAAAAAAAGTTGTATTATTATAAAGGCAAATTTCGAGAAAGTACATGACTCAGATAATTGAGAATTTCTCTTCTATATGTTAGAGATATTGGATTTTTGTCCCAAATGGGTTAGATGGATTAGGGCATGTAGAATCATCAACTATTTTTGTTTTAGTTAATGAGAGAGTCCACAACAGGGCAATTTACATTCACTAAGGGACTAAGGCAAGGGAACCCATTAGCACATTTTTTTGTTTCTTATAGTTGAAGAAAAGTTGGCTAGCGTCGTTAGACTAGTTGAGAGTAAAGGATTGGTGGAGATTAGGGTGGGCCAAAAAAAGATTCTAGTGAGCATGTTTCAATTTGCAAATAATACTATTTTTGTATGCAAAGTGAAAACACAAAATATAATGGTCATAAAAAGTATGCTTAAACGTTTTGAAATTGCATTTAGTTTGAAGGTTAGTTTCAAGAAATGGAAGATATGAAACTTAGGAGTATAGGTTAGTATAGCTCAAAAATTCTCTGCCATTTTGAATTATAGTATAATTAAAGTTCCCTTCATTATATTTGGGTTTACCTATAGGACAAATCATACAAGGTTAGAATTTTGGCATGGTCACAAAAATTAGAAATAGGATAGTTTTATGGAAAGGTAAGAATATATATTTTTTGTTTGTAGAGTCATTCTCATAAAATTAGTTTTATCTATCATTCCGCTATATTAATTTATCTTTGTTCAAGTTGCATGTTAGTGTGGAATAAACAATTAAGAAAATGCAAAAGGACTTCTTATGGGGATGGGGTCAAGAAGGAAGGAAAGAAGATTGCATGAGTGAAGTGGGATTCTATCAGTAAGATCAAGGAAGATGGTGGTCTTGGAGTAAAGGATTTGAAATTGCTTAACATGGAAAAGTGGAAGTGGAGACTTAGAAAGGAGGATAAGTGGTTATGGAAAGATATTCTAGATTAAAAGTATGGATCCTGGAGAGCCTTAGATGAAATATAGGAATCAAATCATGAGTCTTGGTGGTAGAGAGATATTAGGAGAATATGTGGAGGAGGAGAAAATGATAATTAGTTTGGTAGTAATTTGAAAGGGAACATAGGCGAAGGTAATAAAATAAGGTTTTGAAAAGATGTGTGGATGAGTGAAATGGATTTAAAGGAGAATTATCCAAAGTTACATTCAAATACAATCTTAAAGGAAGACACATTAGGTGATTTTGGTATTTGGAAAGATGACTAGTGGTAATGGTCTATACCTTGGAGAAGAGAGTGGTTTGAGTGGGAGAAATCTATGGTCATTGAGTTGGAAAAAGAGTTAGAAATGATAAATTTATGCAGAGGAAAGGAAGATGAGTTGGTTTAGAGGGATGATGAAACACAATAATACACGGTTAAATCGGCCTACAAAAAACTAAACTTTCAAAATCGTGTTCTAGGTGGGTTTAAATATGATGTGTTGTGGAAAACTAAAGCATGGTCATCTGCTCAATTTTTAGCACGGAAATTACTCATTGATAAAGTGGCCACTAGAGATAATTTATTTAGTAGAGGGATACTGTTGGGAAGTAGCACATGTGTTTTCTGTGATAATACTATTGAAACTATAAGTCATCTCTTTTTTAACTACAAGGTGGCAACACACATTTGACAAATTTGTGACTTATGGATAGGACAATCTTTTGTTTATCACATTAGTGCATAAATACATTTTAGCAAGTTTAACCTAATAGGGATTAGTAACAAATGTAATCAAGCTTGACGATGGATTTGGATGGCTATCGTTTCAAGTATTTGGACTCATATAAATGATGTTATGTTTAGAAATGTCATAGTTGATGCATAGGAGGTTTTTATGTTAGTCCAAACTAGAGTATAAACCCGAATCACAGATAAGTACCTAACAAGTGTTTATGTCTTATTTCATGCATATTGTCCATTTAAAACAGCCAAAACATAACCTATGGTACTCTATCAATTTACTTTTTGAGTTTTTACTAATACTCGAGAGTTTTCACCAAAAAAAAAAGAAAATAAAAAACTTTTTTTGTTTTATGCAATGTTTCACCTAATGCAGGTTCTTGGTGGAAGTGGAGGAATGTTTGATAAGAGGAGAGGTTGTCATATTTTAAGTTCCATATTTACTTACGAAGGTTTATGTTCGCAATATCTCCTTAGGAGTTTTATTTTGATTGACATTGTAGGAAAGAGGTGTCTATGAGGAAGTTGGTCTTTGAACTTTCTTTTTCTCTTTTATTTTATTTCTCTTTTTTCTTTTGTTTTCGTTATAAGGATAAACAATCCTATTGCCTCTCTTTAATTGTATTTGTTATTAATATTATTGTTAAAAAAAACCTTAAATATCTTTATGAAAAAATATAATTTTGTTTCTTTTAGATTAAATATTAAAAAAAATATAACAAATCATATGAAAATACCAAATTATTTTATTTCATTTGACAGTAAAATTAAACAATAAAAATTTAATTAAAAATATTTTTTAATATTTAATAAAATACTTTTTAATAAAAACTTAATTAAAAATGTCCAAATTTATTTATGATTTGAAAATGAATTATATAATATCTTTTAGAGGACTTCTGTTATTAGCTACCACTATAACTTTTATTCCCAATTTTATATGATTAATATACATTTTTTCCACATCAACATGTTAACTTCTTCTTCACAACTATACTTTTTAAAAGTATTTATATATTCCTAGTAACTCTATTTTATTTGTTACTAGTATGATAGTTCCTGTCCTACATAGGGACAGAATCCTTCTTAGGGGCCACTTTTATGTTACAAACATATTTATAAAAAAATTTATAAACTATTTTTAAATGTCTATATTATTAAGTTTTTAGGATGTTGATAGAAAACATATTTAAATCAAAATAAAATTAAATACATTTTTTAAAAACTTAAAATAAAAAATGTTTGTAATCAGTTTTAGGCATCACAAAGAAAATATGATAAACTTGGAATTTATTCATTTAATAATAATAATAATAATAATAATAATAATAATAATAATAATTTTTAGAGACATGTCTTACTATTTATGTTGTAAAGAAAAAGGAATTTTATTGACACTAAATAAAATATTTTCAAAGTGTGTCACGAGAATATTCACACACTGAAAATAAATATTTTATGATTTGAATCTATGGTATCTAACTAAAAATATTACTATATAATTTTTAAAAAGAAACATCCAAAATATCCTTCTCTACTTTAATAAGAGAAAACAATATTTTGATTTAATAATGTTTTAACTTTATCCTATTAAATTCTTCAAAATGAAATAAATATGTTTTTATGCGTATTGGTTGGTGGGCTATTCATTGAAATATAAAAATATGAATTTTATTTTATTTTTCCAACTTTGCCAGAATTACAAGTATTAATTTTAAACACGACAAACGATTTAATTCATTTACTCTTTTTTTTTTAAATAAAATGACTAATTTATCAAATTGAAATAATAGTATACCAAAATCAAGTTTTGACAAATGTAAGAAACCAAAAAGTAAACTTTTTTTCTTCATTCTTATATTTTATTATCTATTTCAATTATGGTAAAGAATCTGATTATTCGTCTGTAATAAGATTTCTCCATTTGAATAATTTTTATCTCTTATTGATTGATATTCAAGTTTTAGAAAACAAAAAAGCAAAATAAATTTGTTATTCATTCTTGATCCATAAGATGTTGAGAAGGGACATGAAATATGAGAAATAGTTGATTTCTGAAATGGTACCAACAGAATATTCAAATCTCAAATTCATGCACTAATCAAATCAACCAATATGAAGAAAGGAGAAAATTTCATCAAAGATTTGATTTTACCTATATAACTATAATATATGGGAATATGTGTCAATTAATAAGTTATGTGGTGAATACATAGTGTGGATAATTCATCCTAATGATGCATTTTATAACTCAATAAAATAAAAAATTAAATTAGATATGGGTTTTGTTAGTATATGATTCATTTTAATAATAAATTTAATTAGTATTTAATTATCCTTTTTTAAAATAATTTATGCAATACATAACAGTAATTACAATTAATAACTAGATAAAAGTATATTTTTAAAGTTATCTTAATGTTTATGGAATTAACACCATGAAAATGTTAATTTATTTTTTTTTTTTGAAATTTTATCAAACACTTAAAGAAGGCAAAATAGATCAAAATTAAATATATAGTAAGTTACTATTAGAGTTAAACTTAATTGAACTTCATTCTTATGCATATAATTCGATGTATCTCCAATATAATGTTAAAATTAATCCACTAGTTTACTCAAACATTAATTTCCTAGTAGGATGAGTTAAGATTTTTTTATTATTAAGATTGAATTCCTTAAACATTATATAAAGAAATATACTTTGACACTAATAAGTCAAATTCTATTCTATATAAATTTCTTTCGTATTATGCTTTCATTCTATATTATAAAAAGATATTTTCTAATACTCAATCAAATGTCAAGCCATGAATGATCAAATCACAGTAAACATTAAGCATATAAACAAAATACTAACATATGAAAATACATGAATATATATAAAAAATATTATTAATTATATGACAACTTAGTTGTTATATATAATTCCAATAAAAGGAGTGTAGTTCTTCATTGTCATGTAGAACACAAAAAGAAAATATAAATAATGAAAGAATTTAGATTTTTTTTCTAGAAAACCAAATGATATTCAAAACACTTTTCTCACTTTAGACAAAACATTAACTATTCTTTTCTCATGGAAAAAAATAGACTTAAATACATATTTTGTTTCTACTTTCGTTGTGTTTCTTCAATTAAGTTCTCATCTTCGTTTTACGTTCAATTAGGTCTCCATTTTTGTCAAATTTTAGTTAATTTGGTTCTTTGTACTAATAGTGTTAAAATAGTTAACATTTTTTAACAGTACATTTCACGTGTCAGTTCCTCGTTTTTTTTTTGTTTTTTTTTTAATTTTTAATTTTATTTTTTTAAGTTCAAACAAATTGTTCATGTGTCAAGTCACAATTGTGCCACATGTCAATGTTAGTGTCACGTGTCACATGTCAGTTTGTGGTTGTATTATTTCTTTGGTTAAATTACCCTTTTGGTCCCTCTATTTGTCGTGAAATTTCATTTTGGCCCTCACGTTTTTCATTGTCTCAATTTGGTCCTCATTTTCTTAAAAATGACTCAATTTGGTCCTCACCGTTAACTTTGACCATACGGTGTTAAAGTCAACGCCATGTGTCAATTTCTGGTTTTTTTGAATTTATTTTTTTGAAATTTTTTTGAAATTTTTTCTTTTTGACACGTGTCACTTCACAGTTCTGTCACGTGTCAAAGTGACTCAATTTGGTCCCTATATTTGTTTTTAGTTTCAATTTAGTCCCAATTTTTGTAAAAATGAAGCAATATTGTCCTTCCTCAAATTGACACTAAATTTACTTTTTTATAAATTTTATGGTGATATTCTTACTAAAAATTAACGTTTTTATTAAATATTTCTATAAATATTTTAAATTAACTTTAAATTCTACCCAAAACATTAGACTTTGATTTTGTTTTGAACTTGAAATTTAGTTCCTAAATTTATGTGTGACAAGTTATTTGATTTTTAATCTTTACCAAGTTTGTATAATATGATACACTTGATGCCTTTATATAT
>Ga0214542_1000386_pt1 | contig 77413 bp, 46 predicted proteins | sample CNSS1metaG_FD_160096 | JGI IMG/M metagenome (GOLD analysis project Ga0214542, IMG submission 160096) | Root nodule microbial communities from cowpea collected in UCLA plant growth center, Los Angeles, California, USA - CNSS1 | ecosystem: Host-associated > Plants > Roots > Nodule | place: USA...
CCTAAAAACTACATATAAAATTTAATCAAGGAATCAGGAAATGGAGGTGCAGCGAACCAGCGGCTGCAGCGAACCAGCGGCGGCAGCGACCCAGCGGCGGCAGCGACCCAGCGGTGGCAACGACCCAGCGGCGGCAACGACCCAGCGGCGGCAGCGAACCAGCGAACCAGCAACGGTGGAGGGGTAGGTTGTAGGGAGAGAGAAGAGAGAAATGGAGACTGCGGCGGGGAAGGAGAAAAAGAAAAAAAGGGCTGGCTAGGTTGCAGGGAGAGAGAAGAGAGAAATGGAGTTGTTTAGAGAAATGGAGATTGCGGCGGGGAAGAAGAAAAAGAAAAAAGGGCACGCATTTTGGCACCGGTTGTCAATCACCCGAGGCCAAATGGAAGTGTATAGGCCCCGATTCTTCGCCACCCGAGGCCAAATCTCTGTTATAGGCCTCGGTTTTTTGTCACCCGAGGCCAAAGCGTGCGCTGTCAGTGGCAGTTTTGTAAATCTGGGTGACACAGATGGGTTATAGGCTTCGGTCGGTTGAGAACCGAAGCATAAAACTGGTTATATGCTTCGGTTAGTTTGGGACCCGAGGCAGAATGCTGAGAAAATTTTCAAAAATGCCACCGCCTCCTTATAGGCTTCGGTCCCGCAGTAACTGAAGCCTATAAGGCGAGTTAAAAACCCCATTCTGCACTAGTGCCTTGATCAATTAGACTTGACTTGATCCTCAACCATCTTTACTCGACTAAACACACTTTAATTTTAGATTTTCAAAATCCAAAAGCTAATCCAACCAAAATCAATTAAGTAAATTGGACTTAAAGTCGAAAAATATAGATTTAGGTTTGGGATAAACCCATTTAAATAAATCCAAAGTAATATAATTTAGATTATTATAGATCGAATTTTACAATTTACATTTTTTACATTTGTTCTGATCCAACTCAAATACATTCGGCAATCATCGTTAGAAACAACCACGTTTCTGATGTATTGTTCGCTTTGGAGTCGATGGTTGCCGGACAGATTTGGATCAAATCGAAACAACATCATAACTTAGTACTACATGCTCCCTTATTATTGAGCTTTCGGCTCATCTTTGTGTAGACGTAATCTTATTTAGATGAATTAGTACAGTATTATTATTTTATTTATCTTATTTAAGTATTATTATTTATTATTTATTATCCTCTTATTAAATAACAATGAAAATTTTCTATAAAATTATCATGCGACCCCACAAACATCTAATTGAGAAAAGTTTTTCAAACATATTTCAAAATAAATTCTATTCAATTTCTTCTTAACAAATAACTTTAAAGATCATCAATGCAATCTCTATAGTTGTCAATTGAGATAACTGTGGTTTACTATCATAAGAAAAGAAAAGGTAAGGCTAGTATATTTATTCCGACTTTAAATATTGTAATAACTTACCTTTCTTTGGTGTTGATAAAAAATTCTAGTGAATATGTAACTAAGAAGCATTTAAAAATTTTAAGAAATACAATAAATGTGACATTAATTTAATATGAGCTTTAATAATATTATTTAATCTAATTAATTATAATTTACTTTTGATAAATATAATATTTAATAGTATTTCGTAATTAATTTTAGTCATTCATATGTATTATTGCTTGTAATAAATATCGTATTTATTCAATAATTGTCTTCTATATATATGCGAAAAACCACACATAGAATAATTTCAGTGTAATAAATTTAATGAATACATTATTTAATAACATTATTAAAATTTATTTAATTCAATTAATAAATTTATTATTATGTTATAAATTTTCCTTAATTATATGTATGATTCGATAAGTATGTGTGCATAACTTTATGTTTGTGGATACTTACTATATATAAAAATATTAATATAACTTTACTATTATGTTTGTGGAAGTATTGTACGTTTGTCCGCTTTGAAACATGCAGTTCCGTCACGGTTTTCTTCTTAAAAGGTGTCTCAAAAGGTATAAGAGGAAAGAGTATTTAAACTGCGTTTGACTTCGACTTCTAAGCATTGTAATACTTATTGGATGTACCAGAACAATTATTCTTTTATATTATTTATTAGATTTGTTCTTATATATATATATATATATATATATATATATATATATATATATATATGTATATATATATATATATATATATATATATATATATATTGTAGTTTGGTCTCATATTTAGTTATAGAATTTTCATTACTATCTCTTATATCAAAGATATCATGTACGAGGATTGAAAGGACACAATAAACCCAAATCTAAACTAAGATATTTTTTTAATAACTATAATATTATATTAAAGAGCAAAGATATGCTTTTGTTCCTTATATACTTAACAAAATTCGATTAAAATACTTAACAAAATAAACGCACTTTAAATATTAAATAAACTTAACAAAATTTGATTAAAAAGATTAAATTCACGGTATTTTGAAAAATGAAAGACTAAATTAGTCAAAAATATTAAAATTAACTAATTCTAAAATTCAAGTTAAGAGACACCCTTCATTAAATCAAACAAGTATCTTACATATACTAGTAATATTTAGAAATAAATTAAAGATATATATGATAATAAACATACTATCAAACCGAATGGAAAAGGAAACTGACTATTTATATTATATATATATATATATATATATATATATATATATATAATTGATTATATATAATGTATAAAACTATGAATATAATAATTTTACATTAAAACTATGTTTTGATATTATTTTTTAAGTTTGTTCTCCCTTACATATCGTCAGGGGCGACTCAACAGTTTGGGAGGCCTAAAACAAACTTAAAAAATGAGGTCTAATATTTAAAATTTATTTTTCGAGCTTTTCTTGATGCAAAATTATTTATTAAGTTGTCATAATTAATTTCATTTAACATTTCTTTCTCAATAAATAATAGGAGTAATCCGTTTAATCTTTATTGAATCATTGTTGATTTTAAATAAGTTTTTATTATCTTTAGCTTTGAGAAATTCCTATCGACGAAAACAACTAACACTAAAATTTGGAAAAGAATTTGTTCTTTTTTATATAATTAAGAATGTCAATTGGTTTATGATTTTTCAAACCTATAATTTCCTTTAAGATATATAATTTTTAAATTAAATCAAATCCATTAATATCCAACAAATTATCATCTTTTAAAGATTTTTCTAGGTTTAAGCATTTTTCTTTCAAAAATAAAATATCTACAAACTGTAATACACAAAACATTTGCTCTTTTTTGTTCATAGCTTCTTTTTTTTTTGTTATGCAATTAAAGTCTCAAATCTTCTTTTCTTTTGAATTTTTAAATAGCGTAATTCAAATTTTCTAGTTGACATATCTATATATTTTTATATGAAATAAAAAAATCTTAATATATAAAACACTACTAAAGATAAATATATAAAACAAATGAATTAAAACAAAATATGGTTCTGTTTGTTAAGAAAATAAACTCGATGGTAGACTTGCAGTATCTTGAAGTCTCAAGTCTCTTTTTCATTCTTAAGTCTCAACTTTTTCACAAACTTGCAAAGTTATTTATTTTAAAATTAATCATTAATAAAAATAATTAAAAAAAATATTACTCTTCTAAACTCAATAATAAATCTTTTTTCCCTAAATTTGAATTATCTTTCTACAGAAAACTCAACTTTGAATTATGTTCTAATTAATATATTATCCACCAAAAGATTAAATCATAATCTAATTAATAGTTTTGTAAAAAAAATCAGTTTCTTCTCAAGATATATGCAACAAAAAAAAAACTCTCAAAACTCGTAAATTTAAAAGTACCGAAATACAAAACTAAGCAAAAGAAACACATTTATAATTCTAATACAAATCCAAAACAGAATAAAAATAACAATAACACAAATAAAAAGAAAAGGCATACTAACTAGAAATGAGGATGAAAAAATTTATATACACGGACAACATAAGATTCAGGAGATTTAAGAAATGTAATCTGCCAAAATCCAAGAAAAAAAGACTATTAGAAGAAAATAAATGAGAGGTGAGAGAAGACATAGAGAGATAAAAGAAGAAAATGAAATCTAGATTGATTATAAGAGAATAAAGATAGCTAATCATCTCTTTCTTGTAAACAAAATTATAATTGACTAATTAAAAAAATATTTTAACTCATTAATTACAATTTTTATTACCAATAAAAATTAACATACACTGATACTAATTTAATTAGATTTTATTCTCAAACATAAACTTATAATTAATTTAATAGAGTTATATTAGTAATAAAATATTTTTGTGAGGCCTTTTTTTATCTTAAACATAATTTTATAATTAGTTTAATATAGGTATATTAATCAATACTAAAAAAAATTTGATGTCTTTTTTCCTTAAGCATAACTTTATAATTAATTTAATAGAGAAATATCAGTAGTAAATTTTTTTTAGGTCTTCTTATTCTTGAGGCCTAAAGCAAGTGTTTTACTCGTTTTACCGTTAAGCCGACCCTACATATCGTAAATTAATTTTTTATTTAATTGATGAGTAACTTTCAATGCATTTTCTTATACCGAAGACATGGAGCATAGGAATTGAAAGGAACTAATAATAGGTGATATAATATGTCTAAATCTATGATAAGATAAACTTATAATGACTTTGATAATAAATTAAAGAAAAAGATATACGATAATTCATTAAACTAAACAAAGTAACTTATAATAGTTTACCAAGAAATGAAAGCTATATATGATAGTAAACATATTAAAAAAAATCAGAAAAGAAAACAAATTGATTGTACATTATATGTATTGCAGATCCCATATTGATTCCCATATTGATTAGAGTTAAGACAGATTTACTGTATATAAGTATGAGCAAATCTCACTTTACAACTCAATTTTTTAAGGTTAAGTTATATTTAAAGTTCATATGTCTTAGTGTGAGGGACATTGTGTTGGAAATCCTATATCGATTAGTGATAAAACAAATTTAAAGTATACAAATAGGTGTAAACTTCACTTTACAAGATGAGTTAAATGTAAAATCTACTTTTTAATAATGCATGATATATAAAAACTAAATAACTGATTATAGGGTTAAATATGTTTTTATGACCTTAAACTTTGACAAATTTTAAAAATGAATAAATATAGTTCTCAGCTGTATTAAATTTTTTGACGTGTGAAATGATATTTGAGACTATTGTTTAAACGATTTACATTGTTTGACACAGTCCAACTCAAATGTATGAAATATCGTTTAAAACATAAAAAATCTTTAACACATTAAGTTAGAAAGATTATATCCATTTATTTTTAAAGTTTGAAAAAAGAAGTATATCAAAGTTTATGACAAAAACAAATTCCAAATTTGTGTCCAAATTTAAAAAATTACAAACATATTAAACCCTTAATTATATATATATATATATATATATAATATGAAAACTAAATAAATGATTATATGTAATATTTATAATATCTAATTATATATTTTATTCTAATATTTGGAATTAGTTAAAATTTATTAAAAATATATATTTTGTCTTTACAACGTAGAAAATGTATGTATTTTTCTTAATAGAAAATTTAATAAACTATTATATAAAAATTCATTTATAATATATAAGTTAGTCAGAATTATTTTTTCTATGGATCTAGAATCATTAAGAGTTTGTAGTAAATCGATTTTGTTGTGCATAATGTATATTTCTGTGTAATTCTCTTGATTCCCTTCATGTTCTCAAATAGAGAGTATATATTAAAAATATTTAATAATATAACAATAGAAAACAAATGTACTATTTTTTATAAAATTATTTATGTTTTAAAATTTAATGTTTTAATTAACTCCTCTTAATAAATAAAATTCTAATGAATAAAATGTTATAAATTGATAAAATAATATATTTTTAAGTTTTATAATTACACCAGACTTAAGTATATTATTAAAGAAGTAAGAAATGTAAAAGTTATCTTAAAAATTTATTAAACTTTTAACTGTATACGTTTTCTTTATCATTTGACCTGTCGGTCAGACTCTGATTTCCAGTTAGTAAAGAAACTGACTTGTATGTTACAAATTTTTACTTATTATTTTTAGTTAATTCTTTCTACCGTTCGTAACAGAAATCCATATTTTTTTGTTTTTCTTAGAAATATTATGTTCATTTTTATATTAACTTTTCTACTAAAATTAAAATTGTGGGGCTAGAAATAGAGTATTTTATTTAAAACGTAGTTGACTTACGGCTTAAGACAAAGTTAAATTTCAAATGATTTTTGTCCTTTTTCATTTCCGTCTCAATTTTTCCTCTTCCATTTCAAATATTTATCTACATCTATCAAATTATAATATATATAACTTTTAAATTGATATTCTAAATCATTCAATCATTTCTATAAATTTGAATTTATTTGTATCTATTTTTTTTCTACTTTTGATCTTCATCCATCACTCAGTTTTCTGCATATTCATTCACTCGTGATAAACACTTTTCTTTCAATGCTTTGCTTTAAGTTTGGTAATCTTCTGAAAAACTGAAGTCTTTGAAAAACTTCCTTAATATCAATTTTCCCAAATGATATTTTCCATGTTGGATAATGTTCCAGAGAATTTTGTTTTACATTCCATAAATCTACCTTCTAAATTATTTACCCGTTTTGCAGAAAAAAAGATCCTTTGACATTTAGGGTTTTATATATAGGTTTGGTTAAATTGAGCCGTGTGGGGAGAAGTCCGCACGTGGGAACTTGGTCTAAGCCCTTGTGAGTGACATATAAAAACATGGTAAGAGTGGAGTTGTAGAAAGAAGAGTTAAGAAAAAGTGTGTGCAGGTTGAAAGAATGAGTGATTCAGATCGTGATGAACAAGGTATTTACCATTGCCGTCATCGTCATGATCCAGAAACTATAGCTAGACTCGAAGAGTAAGATCATCAATCTTTTGTTCTTCACAATTTTGTTATCTTTAGTGTCTTCATTTCAATGGAGTATTGTTTTAGGGTTCCTAAGATCAATGCAATCCAATTTATTACTAATTTAATGTTATTGCATATATTAGTTCAAACGTTGGAGAAAAAGTGAATTTTTGGAGTTGTTTTTGACTTTTGGATTATTGAAAGATTTTTTTTATTTATACTTTTCACCCAAACACAACAAGCCATATCTTGATTCACTTTTAATTTTTACATGACAAATTATAGCAATTGTTTTTTTTTTACGTGAGATTGTTTTAAGATTTTTTTTTCTTTTTTATAATATTTTTTAAGTTTGAGATTTTTGTCGACAAATGATGGATGCTTAGTATAAAATAATAGCATAACTCATTCCTCTCTTAAAAAAAATAATTATTGAATGAAAAAATAGGATTATGACTTAAACAGTTGTATATATATTTTCTTTGTTTTAATAGTGAATTAACTAGTTTATTATTAAGAAAGTTACTTAATTTATAGTAAAATATTAAATGTGTCTAAAATTAATTATGTGTTTTTTTTCCCTAAAATTATCACTGATGTGAATCGGAGATGCTTTTATTTTGCATCTCTTTTTCTAAATATCTTTACTGGTTTTACTTCTTTTATTCTCCCTCATCACTAATATATGATTAGGAATAGTAAACAAATAAATGAAAAATTAAGGTTTGAAGTTATTAAGAATTTTTTTTAAAATGTTTTTCTATTAATATTTTATTTATTATAACTTATTTATGTTTTATTATTATTTCTATTATTTATTTTTATAATTATATTATTATTATTATTATTATTATTATTATTATTATTATTACTTTTTTTCTTTGTTATACATGAAATAGGCAAACTAAGATTCCCAAAGCAAAGTTTTATTAGTAGAGAAGAAGAAAATAAATTGATGAAGTAGATGATAAAGAAAATTAGAGAAATACATAAAAATGATAAAAATAGAGGTTTGATAAAGAAAAATAAATGAAAATTAACTTTTTTGTTAAATTTTATTATTAACTATTATTGATTTTTTTAGTGAGTATGAGAGATCCATTATTTTCCTTTTGGGGGAATTTTTCTACATATTATTCATTAACTTAATCAATTAATAGCTTCCTTCTTATTCTCCTCCATTTTGAACCTACCAAACAGTGCTAATTCCCAATGAGCTTAAAATGTCAATCTATTTCATATATAATATATTAAAATGAAAAAGGTTTTACATTTGAAGGAATGTTTCTTGAAAAATCAAAGTAGATACATTTTAGACGGACTAAACAGTATTGAGCCAAACTTTAAACTGGCTTTTTACAAAATGATAAGAGAAAGTAAAAGTGTTAGTAACTCCCAAAAATATCTTACAATAAAAATATTTTAGGTCATACTATCTATCATAGGTGAATCTTATTGAAAATAATTATAAAAAGCTATGGTTTCCACACTCGTAGTTTATAATCTTCAGTAAAAATCGTAACTAATGATACATAAGATGTTTTGAAGTCTAATCTGACAGATTCATTTCAGTCTTTTTATTTTTAAAATATGGACGGGGAGAATCTTGACATCTATTTATAAGATGAAATCATCGTTGAAAGTTCGATATTAATTAGAGATAAAACAATTTTATAATATATAAGTAGAGTATAAATTTCACTTTACAAACTCTAATTTTGTAGAATTGAGTTAGACTTAAACTCTATTTTTTTAACATGGTATTAGAACCATTATTTAAAGACTTTATCATAACGAGATTTTCAATTAAAGATAAGACAATTTTATAATATATAGGTGGAGTGTAAATCTCACATTGCTTATAAGAGGTTGACTTAGACTTAAAATACACTTCTTAACATATTTATAATTATGTTCTTTTAATATTTTTCTATTTTCACTTTAAAATGTTAACACATGTTGTCATATTATTAAAATGTGGTTACTAAGTAAGTTTTTTTTTTCTTTTTTCGACAAAAGTGTTAAATGTATTTTTCTTAAAATTTTGTTAGAAGTTGATACATTTTATTAATACTTTTTCCATTTGGTATCTCTTTCCTTTACATGTACACCTAACACGCAATATTTGCCCTTTGTAATTAAACCTTTTTCTATTTGAATCACTTTCTATGTATACCAGGTTTAGATACTAAAAGTATCATTCTCTAATCAAAATTTAAATTTTACTTTAATAATCTATACATAAAGTACTGCATTAGGCGTTAATATATCAAGGTAAAACTTTATAGAAGGTTTCATCTCTGTGCATATGCATATATTGTAATTAACTTCTGGTATCTATATATATACATGACTTTTTGTGTTTGGGACTAAGTTGGGTACTGTTTTTCACCATGCAGGTAGGAAGGTAGATACAGAGGGATTGGGAACATTTTGGTTGGTCACTGTTTAAGGGTTCAGTATATTTAATAAACTTTCTTTAGCTGATATATACTGAAAAACAGTAATCAAAATATCTTTGAAGTGTTTATTGATGTGTACATTGATAATGGATTTTTCTTTTATCATTTGTTCGTACCTTTGCTCCAGAACCTTATACATGTAATGTTTTTTGGTGTTAGACATTCAACACTCTCTCATATTTTCCATTTTGAAACTCAGAATCTTCAGAGAATGTTCACATCCGGACGAAACACGACGCCGTCAAATAGGAGAGGAGCTCGGGCTTGATGCTAAACAAGTAAAGTTTTGGTTTCAGAACAAGAAGACACAGTTAAGGGTTAGTTTATAGTTTTTCATGATTAGTTAGTAAACAATAACACTACTTAGTCACCATTTTGAACAATGATTTGGTGCAATTTTTTCAGGCCAAAAGTGAGCGATTAGATATCAACGCTCTTCGTCTTGAGAATGAAAGAATACAATCCGAAAACCGTATAATGAGTGAGACTTTGAAGACTATAGCATGCGCACAATGTGGGGGTCGATCCATGGGACAAGAAGAGAGAGAACTTTATTTGCAAATCTTGAAGGTAGAAAATATTCTATTAATCAAAGAGGTTAGTAAAAAGTATATTAGTTAATTGCTTCTCTTCTGATGTGAATCTCACACACTGTTATGAATCTTTTTTTCAGTGTGAGAGAGTAGTTTCACTTATGGCAAACAACGGGATCAATCCAGAACTCCTTCCTGCTGTTCCTTCTACTACTTCTTCTTCTTCTTCTTCACTTGACACCTTACGAGCAACTTTGCTTAATCAAACGGTTGGAACTCAACATAATATTATTCCAGGAGTTAATCAAGATATTCTTAATCATGCTCATAATCAACAAACTCCTGATCTTGCACTTGATCAACATGTTTCTTCTCTTACTCTTAATGTTACTTCTCCTGCCACTGTTGATCCATTTCCCAGTCAAGATGATTCTCTTTTGATTTCTTGTCTTCAATATAATATTCCAGCTTTGGTCACTGCTCTTGATCAAAATATTCTCACTCTGCCTTCTACTACTTGTAATCAAAATAATATTAACGTTCCCGTTGTTGAGAATCAAGGCCAAGGACTTAATCCATGTTTAAACGTTCCTTCTGTTACTCCTACGCCTACCCTTGATCAAGATAATCCACATCCTGGTCAAGACATTTCGTCCATTCTTCAGGATCATACGCCATCTCTTGATCTTGATCTCGATGCGATACTTCAGATTTTGAACAGGGATATGGTATCGCAATCGAAGACCAGCGAAAATAAGGATACGGAAAATGCACGTATGTTGAAGATTGCGAATAAGGCGATGGAAGAGTTGATGAAACTCTTAAGTATTAACGAACCCTTCTGGTTCAGGTCTCTTGTGGATCAGAGATTCGTTCTTCAGCGTGATTGCTACCAAAGGATTTTTCAAAGGAGTAATAGCTTAAACGGACCTCATGCTCGAGTAGAGTCTTCCAAAGATTCACGAGTGGTGAAAATCAGTGGGACAGAGCTTGTGGAAATGTTTTTGAATGCGGTTAGCACTTCTTCACAAATTCTATTTCATCAAACATTTTGTTGGCTATCTGCATATTTGGTTATTTTTTTCAACTAGGTGGAGCATTTCTGCTTACAAATTAGGTAAACGGACAAGTGATAACGATTCCGGGTGCTAGAAAAGTGAAGGTGTCAAGAGTTATGATGATTTCATCAGAATAGTAATACTGGTGAAGTTTACTTCTTCATCATGACTCTTAACAACGTCACTTTTTCAATACCGAAGTCGTTATGACTCCCAACTTCATCTTTTGCTCTGTTTACATAATTTATGAGCAAATGAATCACTTATCTGAAAATGATATATGCTTTGATCTTTGAAGGACAAATGGGTTGATCTATTCCCTACAATTGTTAAAAAAGCTGAAACAATTCAAGTATTTGAAAGTGGTTCGGTAGGAAATAGAAATGGAGCTTTGCAATTGGTATGTTTTCCTGAAAACCTTGTTTTATGTGAGTTTGCAATAATCTCTTTGGATTAGGTGATAAGTCAAGAATATTTGTACAGATGAACGCAGAAATGCACATTCTTTCACCTTTGGTTCCCACTCGGGAATTCCACTTCCTTCGTTATTGCAAACAAATCGAAGCAGGTGTATGGACCATAGGGGATGTGTCAATTGATTCTTCGACACACAAAATCTCTACTGTTTCTAGCTCTCGTAGGCTTCCATCTGGATTGCTGATTCAAGAAATTGCTGAGGGATTATGCAGGGTTAGTAAGTAAATTACATTATCTGTGACTTCTTTATAGCTCTTTTCATTCATTGCTGCATTGTTTATTGTTATGCCCTAACAGAATGCTAGCTAGTTAAGAAAACTCCTATCGTATAATTTTGACAGGTTTCTTGGGTGGAGCATGTGGAAGTGGATGATAAGATCCAAACTCACCATCTTTATAGAGATCTTATTTGTGGCAATAATGCATATGGCGCAGAAAGATGGGTTTTGACACTTGAAAGAATGTGTGAGAGGCTTGCAAGTGCCTCAGCTGAAACCATTCCTAGTTGTGACGTTGGAGGAGGTTGGCTCCAAACCCTACTTCTCTTTGATCTGTTATCATCTGTTCATATCTGAAGTCTATGCCATTGGTTTTTCTCAGTGATTAGGTCACCTGACTCGAGAAGGAATATATTGCGCCTGACTCGTCGTATGGTGAAATCTTACTGTGAGAGTTTGTGCACGCAAGATAACACAAGCTTCCCACACCTAACCAGGATGAACAATGGCGGCATTAGAGTTGCTGTTCGAGTGAACATGAGCGGCCCAGGTGAGCCTAAAGGCATGATTCTCAGTGCAGCTACGTCGTTTTGGCTTCCTATCACTCCACAAGATATTTTTGACTACTTGATAGATGACAGGAAACGAGCCAAGGTTCAAACCCTAAACTTATAAACCATCTATTCTGTTATTTGATGCTAAATTTTGTTATCTTTGCATCGCAAAATCATCAATGCTTCCATGTTAATTATCTTCGTTGTAGTGGGATGTTCTATGCTCTGGAAACGCAGGGCACGAGATTCAACGCATCACAACAGGTAGTAATCCTGGAAACTGTGTTTCAATCATGCGGGTACGTACATGTTATTTTTCATGCCATATTCAATGATCTCTAAGGGTTTGTTTTACAGAGGTATCATGAAAATTGATTTTGAATTGTTGATATGCAGCCTTTCATCCCTAAAGAGAACAATATAGTGATTCTCCAAGAAAGTTATGTAGATGCTTTGGGATGTATGATGGTATACGCTCCTTTTGATATGAAGGCATTGAACTACGTCATGAACGGAGAAGAGACGTCACTGTTTCCGATTCTTCCCTCCGGCTTCACCATATCCAGGAATGGAAAACCAGATGTTCCTGAAGGACAATCTGCAGAAGTAGGAAAATCAGGAGGTTCGTTGGTCACTCTAATGTTTCAAATTTTGGCTTCTAGTCCATGTAGAATGAGCATGGTAGACATCGAATTTGTAAGTAATGTTAATGCACTTGTCACCTCAACAATAGAGAATATTAAAGATGCTTTGAATTGTTCCGATTCAAAGTAATATCTTTTCAAGATGTACATTGTTTTTGGAATGAAGGAAACACATTGAGTTTTTGTTTATGTTCTAAAGTGTCGTTAGTTGTATTTGAGTTCAACATTTCCTTACGTTGTTTTGTTTGTAACTATAAATCAATGTCGTAAGATTAATATAACTAATTTCTGAAAAGACAATTTTTATTGTTCCTGCCTAACTGAAGTTCTCGGTAATGTTTATTTAATGCTTGCAAGGATTATATGTTTCTTCATTCTTTCAAGAAGATCTCGTAACATTTCTTCAACATTAAAATCTTTTAAAGAATATGCCAAAAGTTGCTTTATGTGAACAAGTTTTCAAGAGAATGTAAAATGTCAGCAATGTGGAGTGAGTCAGCTATGTCAAACCCTGTTAGAAAAATCACACGCATTCAATAATAAATCAAGAGTATTTAATGCGTCTTAAAACTTCAAAGTGTATGCTCGGTTGCAAACAAAAGTAATAGCTGAAGAAGACCCAACTACAAAGGATTTATTATTATTCTTTACTTCTCAAGATCTCAATATAAAAAATATGTATGAAAAAAGGAAGGCTAATGAAAGTCTTGCAACAAGAATGAGAATAAGATTTTAAGTTATCTTAACTTTTGTGGTTCTAACTTTTGTAATTGTGAAAAAAAAAAAATACTATTTATGTTGAGAGCTATGTAACACCAATATAATCATAACTCCAATAGATGAAGTAGACACATCTAAATTTTACTTACGGCCTATTAAAATTGTGACTTTCTTCAAATGATTTGTACAAGTCCTAGCTTTTAAATTTAATTTCTAATAACTACATATTTTCGCGTGTTTCATCTATAAAAAATAACTATTGGGTTCCATAATTATATATAAAGCCATATAATTTCAATACTAAATTATACGTATTTTTATTATATTTATATTAGTGATAATAATTAAATATATATACATTTTGAGTATATTATTTTGGCTCTTCCAATATTTTTATCAAGATGTTACTGTATATAAAGAAAAGGGTATAAGGCAATCATTTAGCTACCAAAATTTTGGTTACTAAATGAATTTATTTTTAAATTGGTCTCTAATTATGACATTGATCTCTAAACATATTTTTGATTAGTAAAATATTAAAATTGGTCTCTAAATATATTTAAGAGTTTTCTTGTAGTTGGCGTATAAAACAGAATAGCAACTATGGAAAATTTGTGGAACACATTTTATGGTGTAATATTTTTAGGTTAAACGTATAATTTAATAAACTATTTGAACAAAGGATAATGATATTTTGACTCATTTTTAACTCATCACCCCAATCACTCTTCAATTATCTATTTTGATTTTTTTTAGTGGTGTGATGTTATGATCTAAGGGTGATTGGAATGGTGGGTTAAAAGTGAGTTAAAAAATATGGATCAAAATATCATGATTCTCGAACAAATTTTCAGCTAAGTAAATGACCCAAATAACCATATGTGAATAATCGACACATGTCCTCTTTGGTGGTTTTTCTGTCATTTAACTATTTTTTGCTTAATTGAGGATCTTACCCTCCATTATGCTTTGTCAAGATTTAGATTTTTCTATCTTACCCTCCATCACTGTTTTAGGTATTTTGGTATTTGTCTTCCAAAATCAATTCTTAAGAATGGCGCGAACACTATTTTTTAGAGAACATGATGATGGACGTGTCTAAGTTAGTCAAAAATGCACAATTTATTTTAGTTTGATTTTTGGCTAGACGAAGCTATGCATTTAATGGTTGGATTGAAGAACCTGTATATGTTGTAATGAACCTGGTAACGTTTTTGGAATCCGGGTTTCCTTTGTGTTTTCCTGGGTTTCTTTTCACTTCTAGGCAAATTCATCTCTGTTATTACGAAAATAGGCAAATTTTTAAAAAATTACGAAAATAGGCAAATCGTGCAGCCCCCACACATTTTCTAAAAGAGAAATCGTGCACCCCTTCACGTTTTTTCCTTGAATCAGCGGTCAAATTGTCAAATTAAGAAATCATGTAGGGGCCACACGTTTTTAAGTATGAAATCGTGCAGGGATTAACGATTTCTATTGTAATCGATTACAAAATATTCGTAATCGATTACAGAATTGATCAAGGGAGTGCAAATTTTAAAAGGGAAAAAAGTGTGGGGTGAGGACGTTTTCTTTATTAGAAAACGTATGGGGTGTGACAATTTCTCCCATTTCTAGTTGCACCCCATTTTCCCTTCCAAAAGTCATCCAGCAACTTCATTTGTGGTACGTGAATGACACGTGTGCACTATTGGTTAAGTTATGCAAGTCCTAACCTTAGAAGGGAGCCTCAAACCAAGCATAAGGCTTCCGGACAACCATCCACTACAAGATACATAATGAAATGGATTAATCAAATCCGGATTTGTATCCGGATAACGAAATTGATTAATCAAATCCGGATAACGAAAATCCAGATTTGTATCCGGATAACAAAATTGATTAATCAAATCCAGATTTATATCTGGATAACGAAATTGATTAATCAAATCCGGATAACGAAAATTCAGATTTGTATCCGGATAACGAAATTGATTAATCAAATTCGAATTTGTATCCGGATAACGAAATTGATTAATCAAATCCAGATTTGTATTCGGATAAAGAAAATATGGATTTGTATCCAGATAACAAAATTGATTAATCAAATCCGGATAACGAAATTGATTAATCCATTTCGTTATGTATCTTGTAGTGGATGGTTGTCCGGAAGCCTTATGCTTGGTTTGAGGGTCCCTTCTAAGGTTAGGACTTGCATAGCTTAACCAATAGTGCAAACGTGTCATTCACGTACCACAAATGAAGTTGCTGGATGACTTTTGGAAGGGAAAATGGGGTGCAACTAGAAATGGGAGAAATTGTCACACCCCATACGTTTTCTAATAAAGAAAACGTCCTCACCCCACACTTTTTTCCCTTTTAAATTTTGCACTCCCTTGATCAATTCTGTAATCGATTATGAATATTTTGTAATCGATTACAATAGAAATCGTTAACCCCCTGCACGATTTCATACTTAAAAACGTGTGGTCCCTACACGATTTCTTAATTTGACAATTTGACCATTGATTCAAGGGAAAAACGTGAAGGGGTGTACGATTTCTCTTTTAGAAAACGTGTGGGAGCTGCACGATTTGCCTATTTTCGTAATTTTTTAAAAATTTGCCTATTTTCGTAATAACATAGATGAATTTGCCTAGAAGTGAAAAAAAACTTGTTTTCCTGTGTACATAATGTTTCAGGTTTCTATTATCCTTCTTTTGGTTCCTCTAGTTTAATTTACTATTATATACATCAAGAATCTTTGAACCCATGACTTTTTCGAGGCTATTATCTTCCAGTGTTTCTGAATGTACTTTTTCTATCTCCATGACGCCAACACTATGCAAGTAAAGAAGTTTTGAGGATTCAAAATTCAAAATGCATTTTTTTATCAAAGATTTTTTTTTTTGCTTTTTATTCGGTTAATATCAAATTAAGCATAAGGTATTGTTCAAAATTAGTAGTTGCAGCTCTCCTTCTTCTTTATCAAAGCTTCTTCTGCTACATTTTTTTTAACCAAACTATGTTTCCCTCTCTACGGGTGTGTTCCTTTGTGTAGATGGATATGGGGAGAGTGTGAAGATGGATTTGTGTAGATTTAGGTGGATGGATATTTGTGTTTTTTTGAGTGGATTTAGAGGGTAAAGTGAGTGGATTTGGAGATAATTTTTGTGAAAGTTAGTGAAAGATTTAATTGATGTGATAGATAAAATTATATGTTAACATAGATATATTTATTAAGTTACCATAATACCCTTGTGTAAAAAAGAGAATGATTTTGTAATTTAATGTTATAAAAATAATTATAATTAATTAATACGAATTAAAAAAAATATTAAAATTATATAAAATTTTAAAATAAAAAAAATTAAATTTTTATAAATGTAAAAAAAAATTATACAATTAAATTTTTTTTAAAAATTATATAATTAAATTTTAAACTAAAGTTAAATAATATTAAAAAAAAGTTAAAAAAATTAAAAAAAAAATTAAAAGAAGTCAAGAAAAAGGTAAAAAAAAAAGAAAACCAACAACACCGGTGTCGTAACCGGTGTCGCCCCCTTTGAAAACAACGCATCGGTTACGTAACCGGTGCCATCTCTCTCTCACTCAGCACAACACTGGTGCCCACACCGGTGCCATCCCAACCTCATGCAACAACACAACACCTCACCACCACTGGAAGACACCAGTGCCTCGCTCACCACCCTCACCTGCCTGTGCCATCCACTCACCACCCCAACACCTGCCACGCCCCCTACAACACCACTCACAACACCGGTGCCCACACCGGTGCCATCCCAACCTCATGCAACAATGACACCGGTGCCTCGCTCACCACCCCTCACCTGCCAGTGCCATCTATCACCACCCCAACACACTGGTGCGCCACTCCACCTCCAACACCACTCACGCCACCACCTCGCAACACCAATCAAATATTGTACTGCGTGTGAAATGAAAACCGAGGGTAATATGGTAATGTGCTCATAATACTCGCTAATCTTCTCCTTTTATAGTGGATGAAAAAAATTGTGGATCCCTCAAATCCACCATCACTTATCTATCCAAATCAATGCAATGGAACACAACTATATTCATCAATCCGCGCTCGGTTATTCCTGTGAACAATTTAATCCACCCAAGAGAACAGGCCCTACAAGTTTCCTTAATCAAAAGGGTCTTCTTCTACTTCTTATTTGGTGAGCATCTGCTTTTACGTATTCTTTAACCCAAATTTTTTTTTAAGGTCTCTTTGTTTTCGCTGTTTAGAAGGTTTAATTTTTGTTATTTCCTTTTTTAAAGTTTGATTTCGATCATTTTTCATGAATTTTTTTATGATGTTCTAAAATTTAAGATTAAAGGCCTTTGGTCGAATCGGGAATCTCCCAAAGGTCCTTTTGGGGTTTAGTTGTCAAAGTTGTCTTTGTTGTGGCCCATAAGGTATCTATATATTTTGTTCTAACTCTTACTTTTGTATCTGAAAAAAGATGAATTACTTTATTTTTAATGTACTAAATTTTTAAAGGTGAGATAAACGAGATTGTTATAGTAAGTTTTTAAATTCTTTATTTCGAATGTAGAATTAATATATTTAGACAATTTTTGTTTACTATATTTGTGGTTTGATAATTCAATGCTTTGTTATAATTAAGCCTTTAGATGACAAAGTATCGATAAAAGTTGAGGAAGCAGAGGAGAACACTAAAGGTGGAATTTTTCTCCCTCAACTACTCAAACGAAGCCTCAAAGGAATGAGGTGATTGTTGTTGGTGAAGGAAAGACAATTAGGGATACAAAAGTAGATGTTAGTGTGAAGGTAATTTGCTGGTATGTTGGAGGTCTTTAAACCTTTAGTCGTTTGTGTTTAATTTTTTGGGGGAAACTCTTATTGATACTTTGATGTGATGTGTTGTCTTGATTGGAAATACGTTGGTATTGATCATGTGTACTTGACTAATTGGACACTTTTCCTTTTAGTGTTTTTGATTCCAAATGGTTTTTAGAGAGTTCAAAATTGATACCCAATCACTCAAGACACAGATCCAAACATTTTTCCAAGTCAAGACCAAACACATATCAAAATCAAATAGTTCAACCTACAACTCATCAATTCAACAAACCACATCAAACAGTTGAACATACAACTCATCAATTCAACATAATCAGATCAAACAATTAAACATACAACTCATTAATTCAACAAACCACATCACAATTAACTATCAAGATGATCAATTCAATAGAAAACTAGCTTCCCTTACTTGACAAAGAGGCTCAACATACCCAAGCAACTCTAAGAAACCAAACTCTCCTAACTTTATAGCATGTGCTATCTACATTTAGAGACATCACAAGAACAATCAGGACATACTATTATGACGAATGATCAACAAAGACTCATATAGAAGATGAAAATCTCACATGCAAGAAGAAAAATCCTCACATGCAACAAAAAACAAAAAGAAAATACTAAGAAAAACGGCTGAAACTTAACTTACGTGACAAAGAAACTAATCGGTCCAAATTGAAAAGTTTGTCGCGAGGATCACTCATACGGTCTCAGATTTCAATTAGGCGATTAGAGGAGGAGAACACTTAAAAGAAAAGTCAAAAAACTCTAGCAAGATGGTATCTAAAGAGAGTGTGTGTTTTAAAATAATTAAACCCTCGTTTATAATCATTCTATTTATACTAAAAAATTTTAATATTAAAATAATTTAGTCTCATTATCTTTAAACCACTTGTACTTCTAAATCACCATTTGCTAGAGTTTTACATTTTTAAGTCAAACAAATATTTATTCTTTATTTAATTTTTATTTTAAGTCAGACAATACTTTATATATCATATAAATGTTATTATATTTATTAAATAAATTTAAGTTTCATTTACAATAAACATAGGTATTTAAAACTACAATATTATTAATTCATATTTTTTATAAGATTAAAACTAATTAATTTAAATAGAATCCAAGAATATTATTAGAGTTGATTTAAAAATAATTTCAAAAATATTTAATAAAAGTCAATTTTAATATAAATATCCATATAACATTTGTACAAATAATAAATTTGGTCCCAATTTGGAGGACAATATTGTTCCATTTAAAAAAAATGGGATTAAATTGAATCAAACAAACATATATAGAAATTGAATTGAATATAAAATAATGATACTTGGTATTGTCCTATCACGTGACACTGTCACGTGTTAGGTGACACTGTCACGTGTTAGGTGACACATGGACAACAATTTTTTGTTGTGAAAAATAAATTAAGAAAATAAAAAAAAAAATTATGAATTGACATGTGACATGTCTTTAACACCGTTTGTATGGTGTGAAATGGATCTAATTGAGTCAATTTTTCAAAAATTTAAATTTGATTGAAACAAAAATAAAAATGGGGATCTATTCGTAATTTTTCGATCAAAATAGGGATGAAAGGAATAATTAAGTCAAAAATATTTTTAAGAAAGATCAATTAAAAATAATATCTTATGACATTTATATAAAATTTATGTATAAAAAACTAATGTTTCAAAAGTAACATCATCAAAAAGTTTAAAAGAAAATTTAAGTAACATTAGTTATTGACAAAAAAATATAAAAATTGTAGCTAAAATATAAGAGGAAACTTTAATATTAAATGAACCCTAAATATATTAAGCTATCAATATCAATTACTTAAGTCAAATCACTTCGGATGAAGATAGTCAATTTCAACTAAATAAGTTAAAAAACATTATAAGGAGAAGAGACATAGATTTAAGAGAAGAAAAATTTTCAATTTTTATTTTTAAAATTCTTTCTCTTTATGAGAGAGGACCATATTATGATGAAGAACTATAAACTTTATTCTTGAAAGTCAAATTATTCTAGTAAATATTTATAAATTTTTTATTCAAACAACATATACTTTTGTAAAATACTTAAAGTTCTATATAAAAACTAACTATTTTTTTATAACTTTTGTTATTAATGTATATATATTATTAGAAAAAATTACTCGAATAATACTAATAATAATAAAAATATAAAATGATATAATAATAATTATTAAATCAATAATAATACTAAAACAATATATAAAACAATGAATATTAATCAGAGATCAACAATTATTTTAACAATAATAAATAATAGATTAAAGGTAAGGAGTAGAAATATCCTAGGTTAAGGCACACGTAGCGCTATCCTTAGAGAGAAAACGTCCCTACTGAGTGCAGCGAAGGATCTCCGAACCTTATGAACACCATTGTCTTAAAACTAATATAGAGAAGAAAAGAAGAATATTTCAGAGAAAACTCTAATGTTTGTTGTCTTTGTTGTTGTGTCTTTCCCCATGCACCTAGGTGGTATTTATAGGTAAAAAATGGAGACAAAAAAGTAAATAGTAATAAGAATATAGCCGTTAGCCATAAAAACCATTAACCAATAAATTAAAGGTCTATAAAAACTTCAGTAACAGTAAGTTTTTTATTTTAATTATTTATTTTTTTAAATTATATTAAAATATTTCTAAAATATATTACACTATTAATTTGGTTATACGTGATAAGGATGTTATATGTGCAAAAAAACAAATTAAAAATGCATCATATGTATAGAATATTTATATTCATAAAGAAGTGATGAGACAATATAAAAAGATTGCTAGAGACTAAGTTAAGAATAAATTGTGCATACAAAGGAACAATTATATATATATATATATATATATATATATATATATATATATATATATATATTTTGACGGATCTTAATCAAAACTTTTGAAGGGACCAAAATAATATACTTAAATTTTATATATTTAATTATTGTCACTAATATAACAAAAGTATATATAATTTAGTATTGAAATCCTGTATGTTTTTCCTTAGAAAAATAATATTTTTTAAGTTGTATTTGATATGAAATTCATTTACAATAAGTTTTTTTTTTTAATTTCATCTCTTTCACAAGATATTTTCATACCTAAGAATGTTTTCTTAGATTAAGCTTCAAATAATTAATATGAAACTTTCCACCTTTAATTTCAAAGAATTAATATGAAACTTCCTACTTATAATTCTTTGAATATTAAGGAATGGGTCTTCTAATTCAACAATTGAATCCTTAGTATCATGCTTGAAAATAGGTCAATAAGTAAATTTGTATGTTTTAATCTTCATGGGTATATTTACTTTTATCACTCCAAAAAATAAATTTATTATTTGATTCTTCATCAATATACCTATTTAAAAAAAAATTAAGACTAAAAAATAATTTATCAAAATCTAATCAAAAATTGAGAGACGTAATTATTAAAAAAAAATTATGATAATTAAGTCACATTTAAAAAATGGTTAAGAAAAAACATATAGTACATAACTTTTATTTCTATATTCATAAAAAAAACATATACAAAAAACTCATAAAATGAAAAAAATAAATAAATATCAAACTAATATTTCCCTATCCAAAGACAAAAGAGAGTTAAGTTTTTTTTATCTTATAATAGAACGAATGAGAAATGAGAGCGAGGAGAGTGAACTTGTGTCTAACTTTCTATTTCTTTTTTAAAATAAAAAATAAAATATATGCAAGAGTAATAAATGAATACAATGAGTAAAAAACTTAGGATAAGAGAGAAAAAAAATTTTAGTAAATTTTGTTATTTTTTATTATATTTAATTTTTATTTTATTATTTATTAACATTAAATATTATATTTTATAAAAGAAATAAAACTCAATCTAAAAATTTTAAAAAAATTATTTTAAAAATATCTTTTAAAAAAATTAAAAAATTTGGGGTGGGGGCAATGGTCTCTACTAGGGATATCAACGAGACGAGTAGAATACAAGTAGTAGCTCCCCCGTACCCCATCTACTGAATAAATATCCACCCCATACTCATATTTGTCGGGTATCCGTTATGTGGGTACTCGCATAACTTTTTAATATCCACGGATACCCACAAGTATTTACAAAAAAAAATAAAAATAAATATTTAACAACATATTTTAATCATAAATTCAAATAAAATACAATACATAACATTCATACATTTTAAACAAAGTCCAAATAACTCATTTAAATAGTATTGTATGACAGTTTACAAAGAAATGATTTTTTTTAAAACTAATTGATCAAAAAATACAATACATGTTTTTTTTTTAATTTAAATTAGAGTATAGTGGGTACGAGTATCCATAGATACAGATACTATGATACCCGTACCCGCCCCGTTAATATGCGGGTATTAAAAATACTCGTATCCGTTACCCGCGGGTATCCATTTACAATATCAATTTCCTACCCGTTGTGGGTTTTATCCGCAGATACCCGTGAGTACGGATTTTTTTGACATTCCTATCCCCTACAAGCCTCCTAAGCTAGGCCAATATATATATATATATATATATATATATATATATATATATATATATATATATATATATATATATATATAAAGTTAGATTTAATTTTAATCTAATTGAATTCAATGGCATGCATAATTGTATATTGTGGATTTTATATCGACAGTTTGAAGATTATAAATGTATTCTTTTAGGTATATAAAAGATGTTGATTATGTACTTAACAAAAAGTGAAGAAGTTATTAATTACTGTAAAGGTAAAAGATTATTATTATTATTATTATTATATGAGATACAACCAGAAAGCCTTAATATAAGCGAAAACAGTAACAGACCAAACAGAATCAGTTTATACTCCTAACAAAACGTAACTTTGACTTTGATAAAATTGTAACACTGAAAATGTGGCGGACGGATAAAGATTATATCTTATCAAAACCCAGTTGATTCCCGTTGAACGAAGCAGCAGAAATGAAATTTTAACTTTCTTTTGTTTTCTTTTTCGTTTCCCAATTCAACTAATACAATTCCATTTGTAGATTCTTTTCTTTTTTTTGCACCAAGTTTAAAAACCATCGAAAACAAAATTATATTTTCTAAATTAGCTTTCTCAAATATGGTACACATTCAATAATTTGTTTTATTTACCATAGTTCTACCTTTTCAGTGATTTGCAAAACTCCCATAAAATAGAAATCCTTAATTTGCCCAGAAATTAACAGGATTAATGCCTTTTCATTTTTGGTTTCTTATGGAGACCAATTTGTATTTTTCAAAACCCTCCAAACCTATATGAATTGGCTTATATCAACGTTCTAACAACACTTTACTTATTCTCACACTCATCAGGAGTGAAAAAAAAATGGCTTTCTCTTGAAATTTGAAAGTTCAAAGAATGTCTCAATCAAACTTGAGTGGGTCAAGCCATGCTCAGCATCAAAACCCGTAAGATCATTCTGAATCTCATTTGATTGTGATTTTTTTTTCACTTTATTAGTAATTTATAAGTAATGTTAGATATCAGTAATCGCTCATAACCTCTCATCTTTTTTCTCAGTTTTATCAGACCAACCTTATATCTTTAGGAAATTAAACCCACAACCTTTTTCACCTTACATTTTAACTTTATCACTAAATCAACTTATATATATTGTTGTGATGCTTGTTGTTCATTTTGAATAATTTTTGGACTGCTGTCGCCTCTTGTTCATATTGATTTATTAATGATGAATTTTCCTTTTTCATTCTTGTTAGTTTCAAGTTACCACGCTGTTGGTAATTTTTATGTTGAAGTTTACAATAGGTTGTATGCTTAAATAGTTGTATAATTAATAATTATTGCATGAAAGATGTGTAGCTCTGCCAAACAGTGAAAATCCTGCAATTTCTTGATTAAAATCTCTTAAAAAATAACCCTATAAAGATGCATTTATTAAAGTTTTAAATTTGATTCAATATTTCCTTTGAATGTGTTACATTGCATAATCTTCTAGGAAATTTAAAATAACATCACAATTATATCGATAAGAGTTCAATGTGGGTTGGAATGTTCAGGGAATGTCCAGATGAAGCTTTCTCAGAAATTCATTCTCAGAATCAACTCATTCAAGGGCATCATCAAGCTATAAACAATCCTGCCCCACACCTTCAGGATAACAGGCCCATTGATCTTGATCAAGAATTGGATGCGGTGATTCAAATCTTGAACAACGATATCGTATTCAAATCTATAGCAAATGAAACAACGGATTTGGAAAGTGCACTTACGAAGCAGATCGCAAACAATGCTGTGGAGGAGTTAAAGAAGCTTTGTACTACGGACGAGCCATTCTGGTTGAAGGATGTGAATGAGGGGAAGTTCATTTTTCAACATGATTCCTATCAGAGGATACTCGATAAGAGATATTGCTTAACAGGACCTAATGCAAGGGTAGAGTGCTCAAGAGATTCAAGATTAGTGAACATGAACGTTGAACAACTTGTTGACATGTTTTTGGATACGGTTTCCTCTTCTAACACCATTCTTAATATTCTATCAAATTTTTGTGCAGGTTTCACAATCAGATTCCATGTATTAACCACATATATATTCTCTAATCCTTCTAGGGCAAATGGTCTGATCTGTTTCCGACAATTGTTAAGAAAGCACAAACACTCAGCAGTTTGTCAAGAGATCGAAATGGAGCTTTGATGTTGGTATGTTTTCCTGAAAACCTGCTCAATAACAATTCTTTTGCTGCAATCAGTATTTGATGAGTAAGGAGTGTTTGTATAGATTAGTGCAGAAATGCACATTGTTTCTCCTTCGGTTCCAACTCCAGAATTCCTCTTGGTTCGTTGTTGTAGACAATTTGAAGATGGTGCATGGGTGATAGGGGATGTGTCAATTAATTCCTCGAAATACAAAACCAGTGTTCATACTTGTCTTTGGAGACGACCTTCTGGCTGCCTCATTCGAGAAATTAATCAGGGATTCTGCTGGGTAAGTTCATAGTTCTATTAAACTTGGAAAATGATTTTTTTCTATTAAATTTTGACAATTGGTTTTCATTTTTTCATTTTCTCTTCTTTATTCCAAAACCACTCATATTTAAGAGAAAGTTGTCAAAATTTAGTATTCAAAATATTATTATCCATTAAACTTTGCTTTTATTTTTGCTCAAAATGATTAAGGAACATGGATTCCACCTTTGTAGACTCAAACAAATATCTTAATCCTACTGATATTTTTAATAGTCTCACGTCATTTAGAAATTCAAATCTTTCCAACTTCCTCGTAACCTTGGAGGTGTTCGTATAAAAAAGAAAAGCCTAAAGATAGTCACATAGTCTGATTTAAGCTACCATTGTTGAACTTGGATAACAACAATATGAAAGTTAATTATAATAGAAATTTTTTGTTGATATTGAGTTTAATTACGATAGGTTTGTTGGGTGGAGCATGTGGAAGTGGACAAGAAGATAGAAAATTCGATAGAGGATCTCGCAGATGCTATGAGTCAAACCAACTATGGAGCAGAAAGATGGCTTTCCGCACTTGAAAGAATGAGTTTCAGATTTGTTTAGAAAGAGCATATCTAAGTAAATTATTAAAATAAATCTTATTTTTATATTTCCTTATATAACGTTTCAACACTAAATTTTATGTAATACTTCATTTATTTTTATTAGGAACTGGTGTACACACTTATTCAATATGTGTACCAGATATTTACCCACCTAACTATACATGAAATAAAATATAAAGCTAGTTTGTTTTTTTAAGTAATTGATAATTGCACATTTAACAAAACTATGACACGTTTTAACAAAGTTTTATTATAAAATATTTTTTTCAGAAAATACATATTAAATTTAAGGTTTAATTACGTTTTAAACATCTTATAAATTTTGAAGCTTTCAATAAAGATGTGATTGTTAAATGTTATTATCTTTTATGTAATTTAGTAGTATTGTCGTTATATGTTATTTTATAATTTTATAATTTTATATTTTCTTATTTTCTGACCGAGTAAAATCGAACATCTTACATTTTAGATTATAAATTAATATTTTATTCTAAAAGGTGAAATTGAAACCTAATAAATAGGTTAACTTTGGCTACTATAGCTCATGCATTTCTATTACAAAAATCTTGGCCATATGAAAATTTAATAAATTGGGTTTGCATGTGTTAATCCTATAAGTGAAAAGCTCCTACCCACCCTATTACATTCATTAGGTTTTAATTTAATATTCTTACCATTCAAAATTAGCTAACTCATTACACTCCTTCTTCCATACCAAATTTATTCATACAAAATTATAAAATTATAAAATAATAAAATAATATGTGGTGACAACTTAACCGTGTGACATGACAAAATAATAACACCTAAGACATACATGTAACATGACAAGATAATAATCATCTAAAATATACATGAGATATGCTAAGATAATAATCACCTAAGACATGTGACATAGTAAGATAATAATCATCTAAGATATACATGAGATATGCTAAGATAATAATCACCTAAGACATGTGACATAGTAAGATAATATAACACATAGGCAAGATAATAATCACCAAGACAGTGGCGGAGCATACAAGGGGCAGGCGGGTGCCACAACCCCCCCTCCCCAATTTTTTTTATTTTTTTTTTCATTATTTTACATTTAATTTTTTTAAATATTTTAAATTATTTATATTTTTTAAATTAAATAATATTATATTCAAAATTAATAAAAATTAAATTAATTATTTTTTATTTATTTTATAAAGTACAATAATAAATAATAAAATATAAAATTAAATATATAAGAAAACAAAATTATTAAGATATTTTTTATTTTCTCTCTTAATTATCTTTTTGAGTTTTTTATATGATGTATTCTTCTTTTATGTTTATTTATTTTCTTTTGTTACTAAAAAATAAGTTAGGCATAAACTCAGTATTTCTATCCTCATCTTTTTATATTTTCTCTTCTATTATTAAATAAATAAATAAGGTAACTTTCTCTTGTCTCACTTGATAGTAAACTATTTCTTTAACATTTAGTATTATTTTTTTATCTCATGACCTTTTTGTATATTAATTTTTTATTAATATAGAAGAAGAAACAATATACTATGTGATTTTTCATAGTCAATTTTTAATTGTAACTTGATTATCATAGTTTTTTTAGTAATTATGTCTTTCAACTTTTGATTAGATTATGATAAATTATTTTTTAGTTTTAAACTTATTTTCTAAATAGGTATATTAATGAAAAATAAAAGAATAAATTTATTTTTTAAAATTGATAGAGAAACTACTGGTGAAGATGAAAACATGATAATATGGTTATTTATCGCATAATAATGAAATGAAAGTTTGTGAATATTTTTTGAATCAAATGTATGTTAATAAAACAGAAGATGAATATTTTGCAGATAATATGATTATTTACATCGAAAAAAGTTAACTGAAAAATCTAATTATAATCAATTTCCATGAGTTCAAAAATATGACAAAAACGATAGACATTCCTTTAGATTGTGTAATTTCTTTGATAATTATATATGTACTAGATTATGTATTCATTTTTATTGAATTAGTCTCAAAAATATTAAATATATAAATTTTGAGTATATTATTTTGGCTCCCCCAAAAATTTTGGTGAAGATCTGCCATTGCACCAAGACATACATGAGACATGCCAAGATAATATAACTACATAAGACATGTGATATGACAAGATAATAATCACCTAAGACATGTCAATATAATAACCGCCTAATATTATTGAGTACTCAATAAATCATACAAAATTTATTAGAAACTTAATTAAAAGTTTCAAATTTTATAAGTGACTCAACATAATTAATACTAACTTTAAATGACGTTGGATTGAAAAAAGATTTTAAAATTAGTACGAAATTAATTAATAAGTATATTGATTTATTTGTTTCATTTTAGAAAGCGTGAATTTTGATTTAAGATCTAATTCTACTATTTTTATTTTTGACAAAATATTTTGTATATATATATATATATATATATATATATATATATATATATAATATATTAAAGAAAATCTGACCTAATGATTATTAATGTAATTTTATTTTATTTAAAATATAAAAATGCTCCAGGAGTATTGTATATCTATGGTTAATATTTTATTTAATGATCATCGATCAAAGTTAAAAAATAATTAAATAATAAAATAATTATATTTTAATGTTGCTAAAATTTAAAATATAATTAAACATAAAAAATTTAAATTAAAAAAAAACCAATAAAATATAGTGTTAAAAATATCTAAAAAGTAAAAAAACAAACAATTAAAATGCTTATTTATATTAGAGAATTATTACTTAAAAATTTCAAAAAATATTTTTTACTTTATAAAATTTGTTATATACATTTATATTTTTAATTAATGAATTTAATTATTTCAGCTTTTCATAAAAGTTGATAGAACATATATACAATAATTATTCCATATATATATATATATATATATATATATATATATATATATATATATATATATATATATATAATTTAGATTTAATTTTAATCTAATTATTTTAATTTAGATCAGTTATATGAATTAAACTTTTAAAAAATTAGGGTTTATTGCTTAACTTTTAACTTGAGAATGTATAAAAGAAAGTTTATATCTAACTCTACTAAAAATATTTACCATATGTTGAAAACTCATTTGCTTATGAAAATATTAATTAATTACAACTTTTATAAAATATGAAATATTTAAAAAATAATTGACTATAAATATTATACTTAGAAATGTATAATAATTTTAAATGTAAATTATTTTAATTTTAAATTCAATTTTAAAAATATTAATTATAAAATCAATACTAAATTAATTTACAAATATCAAATTACATTTTTTTAATTATGAATTTAGATTTAAAATTCAATCTAAATTTCTGAAAATTTTTAAATTAGTTATTTTTATATATAGATTTATATTTAATTTTAATCCAATTATTTGAATCTTGATTGGATGGATCATATCCACCACCACTGTTTAGTTTTGGTAATAGTTCATTTCTTTCTCTCCTTCATTGTTTTATAATAGTTTTTCTACCCGCACGAGATTTTTTAATGTCATTTTTTTGTAATGGCAATAAAGAATGAGTGTTGTTTAATAATATATATATATATATATGATGAAAAAATGGTGTTTTTATAAATTTATCAAGTGTATGATACATAAAAAAAATATCATCCATGTTATGTAATCAATTAAGAACTAATAAAAAACATACAGTTGTATATTCTTATATTCTGTAAAAATAGTTTGCTTTTATAATCTTCACAATTTAACAAACCTTGAATCAAATGAGGTGGTTTTTTTAATAGTGAAAGTTCCACTTTTTCCTTTTCATAATACAATGAGAATTACATTTGCTTTGATGTGCTAAATTTTTCTGCTCTTTCTTCATACCAAAGTTGACCTTTATAGTATTGGCATTCCAAGCAAGGTTGTCCAATATTGAGTACTTCTAAACATAATAAAAAAGCATTAGATCAAATGCATGTATTTAATGTTAAGTTATGTAGAATTGGTGTTTGTTTACCTTGCAACTCCACTTTCAAATACTATTCCCTTGTATTTGTAGTATCTGCTTAAATTGTAGTGGAATGAAATTCATGTTACAAAAAATGATCCAAATTATGTACTTATTTACATGACTGAGTTTTTAATTAAATTTGTGAATTACCTTCATCTGTTATTATTGTTGAAAAATGATTTGTTGTTGTTGAACCATTTCATTGTGTTGTTGTTTCATCATTAAGACTGAACCTATTTTGAAATTATTGCATGACTTCAAAAGTACAGCATATAAACAAAATATAAACAAATATTTTATATAAGAAGAATTAGGTTATAAACAGAAGACTTACTAAACTCCAATTCAGTTAATGACTTCCTCTGTATAACATTTTGTAATAATTTATCATATTGATTTTTTTTGTCTGTCACTACTAAAGAAAACATTTTTGATTATGCATGTTCATTGTGAAGTTCCAATCAAAAACATATACATTGTTTTCAATATAAATCTCAAGTTAGTTTAGTCCAATGAAACCTAATATGTTGCTACTTTCAAAAGCATTGTTGTTGTCTTTCATTTTTTTTCTTCTGTTGTCTTCTTTTTATCTACAAAAACAAAAAAAATGTTCTTTCATTTATTGAGTATTCAAATTGTTAGTAATTGAAATAAAGTTAACTTTAGAAGATGACAACATGTATATAAACATACAACCTCTAGGCAAATTTGATGGCATAAAAATTGCACTTGGTGAGAGGTTGTAGTGGTTATCATTGTCACTCTCTAATTTCAAGAAGCTCATCATTTTCACTATGTAATTTCAAGAAGGAAATGAGAACCATTGTTACAACGTGACATGCATTTATTATAACTTCAGTTAATGAACACCATTACCATTGAACAATTGAATAAATTAGAAGAATAGTGTGAAATAAATAATGACATACCTATAGTTTGGTCTTTGTTAAAGAGTTTCGAAAATTTTCTTATACACAACATTTTTAGTTGTGTTTGTGATATTTCCATCTTCATCTAGAATAATTATTTTGAGTCTTTTTTTTTTTATTTTACTCTAGAGATATCAACATATAGTTGTCCATACGTGAAAACTGGATGGGGAAGATAAAATCCAACTCTAGAGAGAGATTGTCCTTGACTTTTATTGATGGTCATTGCAAAGCAAAGTGATATTGGAAATTGTCTTCTTTGAAATTTAAATGGCAAACCTGAATCTAAAGGAACTAAATCCATTCTTGGGATAAAAATTTTGTCACCAACGTTTTTCCTTGTAATAACAATTGCATAGATGACATTTTTTTCCTAAATGATTGAGTTACAATCTTGTTCCATTGCATAGACCTTTTGCTTGATCAATATTTCTTAGAAGCATGATTGGTACCCCTATTTTCAACTTCAATCTGTGATTCAGAATACCTCAACATTTGATTTCATTAAAAAATTCGGATGTAAACCATTCAGATTGCCTTTCTTCATCTTGATTAGATTGGCAAGGTATATCTAAACTTAGATACGTAATTTTCTCACCACTTAATAAAGATAGCATGAAATTATTAACTTCCTCTACATAATCATTTGTTGGGAAAAGTATTGCTCCATCATCAAAATAACCAGGATTCCTCATATGTAAAACAAAATCGGGATACACAAATTGAACCAAAGACATCAAAGGTGAATTTGTATATAGAATCAATAATTGTTGTGGAATTTCAACCATGCTTTCACCATTTTCATTTAAATCCATCTCTCCATCTCCAATTTTCAAGATCCAATCAACAAATTTTTTTATCTCCTCTACTGTCTGCCTATTTTGGGTGGTATTTAATCTTATTTTTTTGTTAGTTTTAACACTTTACAATACTGCCACAAATCAGAATAGTGTATTGAATATTTTATGATATCATACCTGAAAGCTTTCTTCATGATAGGTATAATTTGTCTAAAGTCACCTCCCAAGACAACCATTTTACCACCAAATGGTTTGCAATTGTTGTACTCATTAACATTTTTCATTATATCTCTCAAAGTTCTATCAAATGCTTCAAAACACATTTTGTTCATCATAGGTGCTTCATCTCATATAATCAAACTGGTTGCTATTAAAAGCTTAGCACGTAGACTACCTTGAGCAATGTTGCAAGTTGATTCCTCATTAATTAGTAGTGGGATGCAAAAAGTTGAATGTGCAATTTTTCCACCAGGAAGAAGTAACGAAGAATGCCACTTAAAGCTACATTTAAAACAATCATCCCATTGCTTCTTATTGCAGCTGACAATGTCTTCAACATGAAAGTTTTTTCTATACCACCATAACCATACAAAAAAAGAATCCTCCATGTTTTGAAAGTATTGCATTCATTATATCATCATGTACACACACTTGTTCATGAGTGAGTGACTTGAAGAGCATTGCATGTTCTTTAGCCATGTCTTCTTTATTATATTGAAGCTCATCAATAATAAATTTGTTTTCAAATGGAAATGAATTTGAAATATCTAGTTGAGGTAGGGAAAGATAATCTTTTAAAGACCTTCCATTTGACATCAACATTTTTTCGATTGCAAGAAGACAAACTTTCTATAATTCAAATTCTTCCATTTGAAGTTCTACACCAAACGGTAAATGATATCAATAATTTTAATTGTTAAACTAATTGACCAAAACAAAAATTTTAATTGTTAAAACATTTTCATAAATATCCGAACAGATGCATCTTAATTTTGTATTCAAATCAGGACAAAGTTATGCTTGAAATTGGATTGCAAGCCAAAAGAAAATGAGACTTAAAAAAACATAGAACAAAATAACAAAAAATAATAATTGAATAAATAACAGTATAAAATACCTGGGTAGTTTAAGTCCTTTCTTTTTTGGTATAAAATTTCATCACATAACACACTCCAAGTAGAATTCCAAACTACATCAGGTTTGGATATTGTATTCATGCCCAACAATGTAATAAACAATCTTCTAAATTGATATCCAGACGCAATTTCATTGGCTTCCTTAATTGCATCAATAAATTCTTTGTCATCAGCCAATAATCCTAAAGCATAACAAGCCTCCTGGAATATTTCAAACATTTGTCCATCAATTGTCCTTATGCTCTCATAATCAACACACCTTTTTTGAATAGTCAATAATATTCTCATATGATATATTTCTCCAGAGCCAAACGAAATATAAGTAAGCCTACCAATGTTGTAGCCTTTCTTCCTTGGTTTCCATTCTTTTTCTTTTGCCATCCACACAAATTTACTTGGGAATTCCCCATAAGTCAAATCTTTTGCTTCTGTATAATTACGATTAGCCTCGAACCAACCTAGAAACATTGTGTTACTGTTTTCACATCTGTTGAATACAACATTAATATCATCATCTTTAAACAAGGTTGATTGATCACTTGGAATATAGAATGTTAATCTTTGAACAGCAGGCCACCTATGGTGAATATCAAAAGCAAATGTTCTCCAAACTGTTCCGCATGGTGAGAGGTATCTACAGTCATAATACCTCTTTATTTCATCAGTAATTGTTTCTTTTTTCAAATCTGTAACAACATTAGTTATTTTAACTATAGCTATGTCTAGACCTTTGTTGACATACTTGAACAAATATTTGATTACATTTGTCTTATTACAATACTATGTATTGAGATGAGCTTGATACTTCATTAAAAGAGGTAGACTATAAAGAACCACACTGGAATTTTCCAACTGGATTCCATTTTTTTCAACAAAATTGCCATTATCACGTCTTTTATATGATAGATATCATTCTTCATCAATGGTAGTACAACTTGTAAAATTCTTTGGATAATATTTTGAACATCTACCTTCTTTCATGCAAAGAGAATTGAATCGTGCAGGTCCACACGACCCATGTATCATGTAACTGGAAACAACTTTATGCAATTTTGGGTACAAATCTTGATTAGGCAATTCAACTGAAATCACCTTATCAATATCTGCCAGAGTCTTCAGTTTGCTTTCTCCATCTAACCACAAAAGTATGAGCGTGCAATAATCCTCTTTTTTGAAATTTTACTGTGTACATACCTAATTATATAAAAAGAATAAATACAGTGATACACATTTTTTGTAATTGAATAACTAAATATATGATATAAAATTGCATACAGAACATACCTGCAGTAGTCTTTTCGAAGAAGTCCTTTTTTTTTTAAATTTGTCATCATTTGATCAAGTTTCATTTTGAAGACTCTGTACATAATGTCAGGTCTGTCTGATGTAGATAAACCTCTTGAAGAAACAAAATCACGTATTTCACTCCAATTTACATTGCATGTTATAGTTATAAACAAATCAGGATATCCAAATTTCTTACAAATTGCCATAGCATCTTGACAATTGTTAAACATATACCTTGTACCACCAGTGAAGGAAGTCGGCAAGACTATACGTCTTCCAATTGGAGATGGATCTGTCTCTCCTATATTAACAGCCTCTTGTAATCCATTAAGAATATCACAACATATTAACTTTTGATTTGCTCTAATGAAAGAAAAATGTTGTGCTTCAATCATTGTGTAGCAGTCGACCAAGAATTGTTGGAACAATCGACACGCATTAACAATGTTACCAAACTCGAAGACCTCTGTTGGATTCTAAAGGTTATAAATTCTCTAAAAGAAATACGAACTCTTATCCTTGCTTTACTTTTTGAATGATCTTCTCTAATTGGAATATCTTCTTGCTAACCATCTTCTGCAAACGGAAACATTAGAGGATATTGTAGTAGAATAAAGGCAGTGTGAGTTTCGCGCAATTTGGTCAATTCACCGGAACATTTCTTCACAATGATATCTCTTCCTATATCTAGATTACCAAAATCACCAACTATTAGTGCATCTATCTCTTCACATAAATGTGTGTTGTAGACTCTTGGATCTTTTGATCTACCTCTAAATAATCTTAGTGTGAAGTCAGATTTTGAATTGTTTGCTGACAAATCTCTAACTCTTATAAATGATTTTGCAAGAACATTGTGATCATCAATCATTTTCATCAAGTTAGCAACCAATGATTGTCCATTAAGAATGAATTGAGGTGGTGCAGAACAATGAATGAAGTTTTAAAAAATGTAAGCGATTTCGTAGATAACTATTGACTGAACAAAGAAAGTATATTTGAGAAAGTATATCTGAGACAAAAAACTCGATCCAACATAAATCGTAAACAAAGAAAAGTATATCTGTAAACAAAACATTCATCCAACAAAATAAAATAGAACAAAAATAAGTAGATCTTAGAGAAAAATATCTATCAAAAACAAAAAAAATAGAAAAAAAAATAGATTTGAGAAGATAGTAAAAGAACGAAAAAAAAACAGAATTCTTGTTACCTTTTTTGTATTCCTCAAGGTGCTCAAGAATCTTAGAGCAAAACATCAACCAAAAGAAAGGTAGATCTGAGAAGAAAAAATCCATCAAACAGTATACAACGAAAAACAAATCTGAGAGCAAAAAAACCATTCAAAAGAGAAATAGAACCAAAATTAGTTACATATGTAGAAGAACGAAAATACAAACAACAAAGTAAATCTGAGAAATAAACACCCATCAAATAGAGAAATACAACAAAGAAAAATAAATCTAAGAGAAAAACCTAGAACTAACACATCTCGTCAACAAAGAAAAGCATATATGAAAGCAAAACATTGATCCAACAAAAAAATAAAACAAAAATAAGTAGATCTCAGAGAAAAATATCTATCAAACACAAAAATAATAGAAAAAAATATATGAGAAGATGGTAGAAGAACAACAAAAATAAGAAGTTGTTACCTTTTTTAAGTATCGTCAAGGTGCTCAAGAATCTCAGAGGAAAACATCAACCCAAAGAAAAGTAGATATGAGAAGAACAAATCCATCCAACAGTAGATTTGAGACAAAAACCTTAATCCAACACATTTCGTCAACAAAGAAAAGTAGATCTGAAAACATTCACCCAACAAAAATAAGTAGATCTCAGAGAGAAACAACACTCCAAGACCACAAAGACCAAAGAAAAAACGTAGAAAAGTTGTTACCTTTTTGTTGTTGGTCACGGTGGTCATGAATTTGAGAGGAAAAATCTAAGTGCAAAAGATCAATGCAACGGAGATGAAAAGAGAAGATGAAGAGTAAAGGAGTAAGAGAGAAGAAGAAAAGTTTGAGAGGATGAGATGAAGAAAGGAGGTTGAGAGGAAGAGAGAGAGAGAGAGGTGAGACTGCTTTTGTTTCAACCGAAAACAAATGCCACATAAGTGTATTTCTGTTTATGGTAAAAAAAATTGAACGTTTTGTTTGACAAAATAATAAAATATTGAAAACCTTCTGATTGTTAGGTTCTCAATTATATATTAGATTAGATTAGCGAAAACTAAATCTAGTTGTGACGAAGGTGGAGGTTGGTTATTAATTTAATTTGTTTAATTTTTGAGATCTATAGTTTTTACTCTAATTTTGTGTTATTCATTGTTCACTAGGGTTTCATGCTTGAATATAAGAACAATATAATGCACATGACTCATCCTTGGATTTTAGACATGCAACATACCACTAATTCCCACATTTAAGTGAGAGTATCTCTCTGCATGAATAAATCATAACCAGATTAGTCAAAATGTTTGATTCTTAGTGTTTACTACCTGTAATGTGTAACAAAAAGGAGAGTCTAAAATGAGCAAGATTCGAAGGAAAAAGTTACTTACATCACAAATCACAAAAGCTAATTATGAATTGAATTTAATTCGGATCTATTTTAGATTCAAATAGTTAGATTAGATTTTGAATCTAAATTCATTTTCACTATAAAATTAATTTAATTTTTCTTTTTTTACATCTACATCCAAATATTTGGATTTAGATATAAATATATATTTAAATATTTGGATTAAGTTCAAAATCCATAACTCCTTTTTAATAAAAGAAATTTAAATTGAATTTTTTAAAAGTGGTGTCGTCGGGATCGACTCAATCGAATTTAGTCAAGTTTCAACTTGGGCTGACTTGCTCAAATTTTTGCAAGGACTGACTTGGCCCAAATTTGGTTGGGCCAACTAGATCCATTTTTAATTGAGGTCAACTTCGCCAAATTTGGCCGAAATTTAGTCAAGGGTGGCTCAGCCAAATTCGATCCAATTTCAGTCAGGGCAAATTTGGTCGAATACGACCTGAATTTGGTTAGGACTAACTTGGCCTAATTTTGGCAAGAACCATCTCAATTGAATTCGGCCGAAGTTGACTTGGCAAAATTTTGGTGGGGGCTGACTTGGCCGAATTTGGTCGAGTTTTGATAGGTGCCAACTCGGTCAAGTTTTGGTTGAAACCACCTTGACTAAATTTCAGCTGGAGTCGTCTCAACCAAATTTCGATCAAAGCTGACTCGGCCAAATTTTGGGTTGGGCCAATTCAACCGAATTAGGCCATATTTTATCCAAGGCACACACACTCAGTCAAAGTTGGGCGTATTTTGCCCAAGGCCAACTCGACCCAATTCTATCGAATTTCGGTTGGCCCAAACTTGAACGAATACGGTCGAATTTTGGCAGGGCTGACTAGATCAAATACGACCGAATTCAGTTGGAGTCGACTTGAGCGAATATGGTCAAATTTTGGTTAAGGCAACTCAGAAGAATTTGACTAAATTTCGGTCGGGGCTAACTTTACTGAATTTTGATTGGGCCGACTCGACCGAATTTAGGTCGGAGCCGACTAGACCGAAGTCGACTAAATTTCTTCTAGGGCCTACTCGACCGAATTCGTCCAAATTTTAGTCAGAGCCAACTCAACCAAATACGGCCAAATTTTGAACAAGACCTACGCAATCATATATGACCGAATTTTGGCCAATGCGACTCGACTGAATTTAGATTGAATATTGTAAGATCCGAGAAAATTAAAAAAATAAATATTTATTTATTTAATATAAATGCAATTAAAGGATCTTATGGTAATTAATGCGGAGAATTATGATAAGGAGTGATGGTAGCTCAAGTGGTTGAGCGTGTGGAGCATCATTGAAGGAACTTGGGATTGAGTCTTGTGTATGCCATTAGTTGGTTAATTTTATTATTTAATTGTTTTGCATGCATGCTTGGTTGTGGGATAGAAAATTATAAAGCATGGGGTGAAAGAAATGGTAAGAAACCTGAATTGGCTTGATAGTGGTGCATTGAATGGTAATAAGGTGGATGCAAGTTTGAACCTTGCTAAGCGTGAAATAGTCTCTTTTCACGTTTATTATTTTTGCTAAGCTAAGGAAAACCCTAGCCGGAAGGCAGAAAGGTTGATAAAGTAATGGAGAATTGATGAACATTAACCTTCTCCTTAATTGATTTTGGTTTTGGGAAATTAAGGGAGAAATAATTAGGCTAATAATGGATGAGAGGGAAGAGAGTGGTGCCCTTGTGAATGCATTTTCGTGTGGCTACCAAAAGAGAGTTTTAGAATCCTAAAAACAGAACTTAGGAGAGTGTTAGAAGGCTGGAAGGAGTGCTCAAGGGTGGAGATCAAGGGGTAGATCAGTTATGGTGCAAGGAAGGATTCTAAGAGCACTTTTGGAGTGAGAATTTCAAGTTAGGAGAGTTGTATCTCGTATTTTAATTTTGTGGTATATAATTCTGGGATGTATGAAATGCACGTGGGTTTTGGGTTTTGTCAATATCTGGATTGTTCGTGTTTCTAGAAATTTTCTAGAAACCGACTAGCGGTCTTGAAGACCTGCTAGGCGACGCATGCAACTTAATGTAGTTTCTAGGTTTTACCCAGAAACTGCCTGGTAGACCTCCCTTACCATCAAGCGACGCGAGCCTCGTGGTTTGGCTTTTTGAGTTTTATGGAGTTTGGAGGCAATGGTGATGTCTTTGAATTATTATGCATGATGGTATTGTATGATTTTCATGATCAATTAATGATAAATTGCTAAAGTTGATGCTAATATGGTGATTGAACAGTGTACATTCATAAGGGTTCTAGGAAGGCTTTTGAGAAACGAATTTGGATATGATTATAATGTTTGGTGCCAATGTTGGAATTAAAATTGTCTGAATGTAATCTAATAGCTTGTGTATGAATGTTGGATGCATGATTGATTGAATTTTCGAGCAATTGCATGAGTGGATCACGTAATTGGATGTTTGGGATGTGTGGAATAGACATCTTTTCATGAAAAACACTATTTTTAATGTTTTCGCGCAGCAAGGACCATCGAGCACTGGTTTTATACTGCCAGGCGCCAGGTCCCGACTTTTGGGTGCTGGGCGCCATCGATTTTTCTAGTCTATGCAGTTTTCGGAAAATTGTGTTTTCCAATTCGTTAACCGTCCGATTTAGCAAAAATTTAGACATGTGATCATAACATGTTGTTCTTTACTTTGAACGATGAAGATTTGAATTGGAGGTCTGTAGCTAGAGATATATATTACTCATGATTGTTGGTTTCAATTCCCTAAGAGTATGATTAGTATTGGATGCTTAAGTATGCTTAAGTGTTGGTATGACCTTGACTAGTGAATGCATATACATACATACATATATATATATATATATATATATATATATATATATATGTGTGTGTGTGTGTGTGTGTGTGTGTGTGTGTGTGTGTGTGTGTGTGTGTGTGTGTGTGTGTGTGTGATTGATGAGTATTTTTTTTTGGTAGTACTTTTTGAGCCATGTTGAATATATAAATCTATATATGTTAGCTTTAATGTATAACGTTATAAGTACGTAAAAAAGGTCATTATTGATGATATCACGATGATCGAGTGTTGCATGATCATGAGGGGTTTTGGGCAAGTATGGAAACATGATGTCAAGTTAGATTATTGTGATTTGGTAAAAAATGCATGGATCAATTTTGTTGGCTAGATATGTTTAGCTAAATGTGAATGATGAATGTACATGCTTATAAGTTATGAGGATTGAATTATGGTATGAGTTGTGTGATTGAACAATTGAACCCATTTAAGTAGAAGAGTAAATGTATTGATATTCTGGATTATGTGGGTTGGAAATTGGGTTCAATGGAACCTGAGTTAGAGGAGAAAAACCAGTAATTGGTATGTTACTAGTGTGGCGCTTAGCGGTACAAGTTAAACCGTTAGGCGATAGGCCACAAAGTGAACTCTTGAGCAAAATCCGAGAGTTGACGACTAACGACGTAAATGGTCTCGCCAGGCAGTGTGTTATAGAATTGGGCATGGACTAAAATCTAGTGGGCTGGTGCCCGGCGGCGCCAAGTGTCCCGTCAGGCTGTTTGGAACCAGGTTTTGCCTAGAGATGCTAGAGATGTGCCAGGCAGTGATGTGCGTAGGGCGAGGTTGCATTGGAGGATTTTACACCACTTTGAATGAAAGCCTTAAGACGATGTCTTGTTGAGGGTCGCTTACGAGTTGTAGCTTGTACTGGGGGTTTAACACGTGATCATTCTAGGTTAGAGCCTGATGGTATTGGAATTCCGGTGCGAGTGTGCTAGCGATGGCTAGTACGGATGGTTAACTTGATTGCTCTTCACGGTTGTAACCGGTGAAGCTAGTAGTCTCGTGATGAATACAGATTATGGTCCGTATTGGGGAGCTTCATTCGGTGTTACAGAATGTAGTCTTGGGGAGCTCCATTCGGTGTTACAAATTGTAGTTTGTAACTGGATAATTCCCGCGTGTGGACTACAGGTGATGGTTTGTAGTCGGAGGGGTGAGTTGTCACTCGTAGCAGTAAGTATCAACTTAAGGATATCATCAAAAGGGTGTAGAATCATGGGACGGGCAATGGAAGAAGTGAATGATAGTGTTGAGGGTTGTAGTCCTCAAAAGGGGTTAAGTTACCTTCAAATGATTTGGATGATGGCTTTAGGGTAGAGACTTGTTGGACCATTCCTTGTGTTGTGGCTCAAAATGAATTCCTTGAGTTGTGACTCAAGATGAAAGGTAAACACATGGCAATCCCGGAATGACAAAACTAGATATATAAAGCCATATAATTTGTTTCCATTTCCGAAGCAAGAAACATAAAAGGGAGGTAGGAATATAAAAGAAACCATCAAAAGGAGAAAAAGGAGAAAATAAAATTGTTATAAGGAAAAGGGTACAAGGCATTCCTAGAAGTTAGTTTAAGTTAGCAATGTGCATGGAGATGAATTTGTAGGTGGTGTGGGGGACCACAAGTGCCGTTAATTACACATTTTAGAATCCAAACTAACGCGTTTTCTTCTGCAATCACCTTTTGTGTGAACCATGGTTTTATTTTCTTTTTCCTTTTCTTACACCTCATCTTTGCTTCTTCATGATTGGCACTTAAGAATAATCAGTTCCTGTGACAGGGTACTAATTTTATATCATTTTCATTCTCCTCTTCGTAGCATTACTCAACTTTTAATATCCATTTTCTTTCTATGCCCCAAACGTATCAACTATATATATTATTAATTTTAGGCATCTGTTACACGTTAGTTGAGGAAGGAGACAGGATTAACGTATGAGATTGTTTAAATTGTTTAAGGAAAGAGATGAAGATGTTCATCTTAAAGAACAAAAAATTACAAAGACGGTTGCAGTAGGGAACTGGTGTATAAAAAAGAGTAACAGCATGACTATGTAAAATTATGCATAATACATTTTACTGTTTAATATTTTTAGGTTAAACATATAATTTTAGTTTCTATAAATATTTTGAATTCTCAACTAAGATATTATTAAATTAGTTTAGTGTAGACATTATCAGTTTTGTCTTATTCGCCCATTAAGATTGAATAAAAAAATATACGGTTTAGGTAAATGCATCGAATTAAGGAATTTAAATTTTTTTTACTTTAAATTATTTAGTTTTTAAAATATTTTTGTTAGAATAAGAAAATTTTAATTTATAAATTTTTTTATTGGATGTACGGTTTTAATTATCGCTAAATATAAAAATATCAAAAATATATTACAAAATAAAATTACTGACCTTAATGCAAAAAATCTTACAATGGCAAAACGTAGTTACTAGTCTTCAACTAGAGAAATTTAGTTATATACTAAAACGTAGTTTCACTTTCAATAATAATAAAAATAAAAAAACTTCACAACCATCAACCAATATATAATAATGACTTATACCAGCTGATAAATAATTTTAGTATTATCAAGTGAAATATAATGTTTACCAATGTCGATTAAAAAACATTAACCCACATCATCTAGAAAATGATGTCATTTGGTGAAATTTTTTTATCTAGCATCGACTCAAATAGTTTTTTAACAATGTTGATAATTCTAACATATATGGTAAAAATAATATTTTAACTAAGATCAATTAAAAATAATATCAATTGACATTTATACAAAATTTGTGTTTGGAAAATAACATCATCAAAAAGTTGAAAAGAAATATTTAAGTAACATTAGTTATTAACACAAAAAATAAAAATTGCAGCTGAAAGAGACAACTTTAATTTTAAAGGAACCCTAGAAAAAACAATATATTAAGCTAAACATTAAAAAAAACAATATTAGTTAAAATCAGTTTGAATGAAGATAACTAGACAATGTTTCAACTAAATTCAAGTTAAAAAATATTATAAGGAGATGAGACATAGATTATGAGATGAAAAATTTTAAATTTTTATTTTTGAAATTCTTTCTCAGATTTATGAGAGAGAAGCATATTATGAAAGGAGTTTAAAATTTTATTCTTGAAAGTCAGATTACTCTAGTGAATTTTTAGAGTTTTTTTTTTTCTAACAATTTTATATCCAAACAACATAATATTTAAAGTTCTATATAAAAAAAAAAAAAATTCTAAGAAATCCTCCTCCAAACACCTATGAACTTTTTTATAACTTTTGTTATTAGTGTATATAGTACACTGTTAATTTGGTTATACGTGATAAGAGGATGTTATAGGTGCAAAACAAATTAAAAATGCATCATATGTATAAAATATTTATAAAAAAGTGTTGAGACAATATAAAAAAAAAAACGCTAGAGACTAAATTAAGAATAAATTGTGCATACAAAAACCAATTTTATATATATATATATATATATATATATATATATATATATATATATATAAATAAGTTAACTATAAGTATATGGTAATAAAGTAACGCTTGAACAGTAGATTTAATATTTAATTCAATGGCATGCATAATTATATATTGTTGGATTTTAACCACCTTTATTGTTTGAAAATAATTTGAAGATTTTAAATGTATTCTTTTAGGTATATAAAAAATGTTTATAGTGTACTTATGTACACCAAACAATTATGATAAAGGGTACCTAAGAAACTTTCGTAAAGGTAAATAATGTTAGAAAATTAGTTAAAATTTTTTACAAAATTATATTCTTTAATGTTTCATAATCGAAATGTTTTCACCCGTATCTATAAACTGGTTAATCGAAATCATGCAAAACTTGTGTAATGAGTTTATAATACATGCATTTGCTATAATTACTCACATTTATCAAAGAACTTGGGAAAGGGGATGAAGATGGAACATTATTTTGAAGACTTTGATATATTTTATTATCTTATTAAACCAATACTTTGTTTTATTAATGATATATAGACACTAATTATTTTTCTCACATTCTTTTCCTTATAAAAATATTACTTTTTCTGTTTGTTTTTTCGTGCTTGTAATGAAGATTCTCTTGAAAGTGTGTAACCGTTTTACCTTCCTATTAAATTAATGAATTATTTTTTCTATAGTTAACAACAGGGTTAAACATTTACAAGAAGTGATTTACATATGATATTTAAAATTTACAAATTAAATTACAATTTGGATTCTTTTAAATATTAAATCAAAAAGGCTTAAAGGAACAAATTATTGGTTTATTTGTGTTACAGTACCTATTACATAGTGCATTAGTTTAATCAGATGTGTCTTCTAAATTACAGTGGTCCTACAAAGTTCTGTGTGAATCACAGAATGTGGGACCTGAAAGCAAGAATCTGACTTGTTTGTAACTGAATGACTCTTTTTCTTTTTTGTTCCAATTGCTATGTCTAAAAGATTAAACTAAACAGTGAGATATTTGCCTTTTTTAAGTGTCACCATAGTTCCTACCTCTCCTCTACTTTATCTCATACCTTCTCACAACAAACTCTCTCTAAAGAAAAGAAAGGAAGCAATTCCAAATCCCTCTGGTTTTCTGTATGAAACTACTGTTTCCTACTCTGCATATTATTTAGTTTTCTTTCCTTCTAGTATAGGTAGTTTTTCATGTTCACAAATACAATAGTAAGTAATTACTTTCTTCGTTCAATCTGGTGTTAGAGCCACCAAACAGTTTTTTCAATGAATGCTCAAATTCTAGTGTCCAAGTTCTTTTGTTTTTTTTTGTTTTTCCTTTTCTCTTTCTTGGGTGATATTTTTGTATTCACTCACATGGTGTGTTGTTTTTGTTTATTTTAAATATCTGATTCTGTTGATTTGTGTCAACTACTGCAGAGAGAGGTCAAAAATGCATGAGCAAACTGGTTGCTTTGATCCCAACACAATGGGAGAAAACATACCCTCTCTAAAGGATAACTTTCCTCAAACACTTGGAGACCCTCTAACTCCATCATCACCTATGGTTGTAGATAACACCACAAACACTGATAATGGCCTTGAAGAAAATCTCAGGCTTTCTGTGGAGGAACTCTCCTTTAACCATCACAACCTGCAACACCAAGATGGAGTCACTGCCACATCTACTCATTCACAACAACATCTAGGTTTGAACATGGATAACCATTTGGTGCAACAGGTCATTGATGTTCTTCCCTATCAGCAATCCACTTGGGACCCTTCTACTGTTCAGGAATTGCCAGACATAGCTTATGCTAATCAAATAGAACAGCAACAAAATGAACAACAATTTCAGCAAATGGAGACCCAAAGCTTCAACCCCTCTTCCATACTAGACCCTCCTTACCCTTCACCAGATCTCCTGAACCTTATCCACTTACCAAGATGCTCAGCCCCATCTCTGCACACCAATCCCACCATTTGCCTCACAAACCCAACACAGAACACACCAAACTTTCAGAATCCACTGGCCTTTATTGCAGATCTTCCAATAGGGTCAGACAACAACACAAGTGCATCCTCAGTTTTGTATGATCCTCTATTCCATCTGAACCTTCCTCCACAGCCTCCAGCCCTCAGAGAGCTGTTTCAGTCTCTCCCCCGTGGCTACAGCTTGCCAACCAACTCAAGGAATGGTTCACTCTTTGGAGGGGATGAGATTGAGGGAGATGGGAGCCAGCTTGACATGGGAGTGCTGGAATTCAACAGGGTCACTCCCACTGTTGCCAAAGGAAGAGGAGGAAAAGCTACCAAACATTTTGCAACTGAGAAACAAAGAAGAGAGCAACTCAATGGAAAATACAAAATCTTGAGAAATCTTATACCAAACCCCACCAAGGTATACATCGTCTATCAATTTTCTCACTAATACATAACATACTACAATTCTTTGAATTGAATATACTTTTAATTCCTACAAATATGACCATAAATAAGTATATTCTGATCTCTTGTTCATGAAAAAAATGTTAGATACAGTCTTTGTCCTTCACAAAAGATGTATCCTTTTGGCTCCCTGTTGGTGAAGTAAAGATCATATAAGACTCATTTCTATATATGAAAGATAAAAGGAACTGGTTTTTTTATGAAGAATTAAAAGATATTTGAACTTTTATTTTTCTATGGATCAACTGGTGAATATTGTTGATTGGGTTTGGTTAAACACAGATTGATAGAGCCTCCGTGGTGGGGGATGCCATTGACTACATAAGAGAGCTGATTAGAACAGTGAATGAACTGAAACTATTGGTAGAGAAGAAAAGGTATGGGAGAGAGAGGTGCAAAAGGCCTAAAACAGAAGAAGATGGTGCTGAGAGCTGTAACATAAAGCCTTTTGGTGACCCAGATGGGGGCATAAGGACATCATGGCTCCAGAGGAAATCCAAAGACAGTGAGGTTGATGTCCGGATTATAGACGATGATGTCACAATCAAACTGTTCCAGAGGAAGAAAATCAACTGCCTGTTGTTTGTTTCCAAGGTTCTGGATGAACTTCAGTTGGAGCTTCATCATGTTGCAGGTGGACATGTTGGTGAATATTGCAGTTTCTTATTCAATAGCAAGGTTGGTATATATAATGTCATCAAATTAGCTAGGTAGTTATATAATTATGAATTCTTTTCAAGAACAGAATTGTGTCATTCATCTGATTATGACTTTACTTATGACTTGTTTCACTGAGACAGATAATTGAAGGTTCCTCAGTCTACGCAAGTGCCATAGCCAACAGGGTCATTGATGTTTTGGACTGTCAGTACACAGCATCAGTTCCTCATACAAACAGCTACTAGAATAGTGTGAAGATCAGTCTGTCACCAAATGTTTGAAACAGTAACTTACAATAATGGTTATAATGGTTATAGTATTAGTATTAACTAATAAGTTCATGTAGACTTCAGAAAATAGAAAATTTTACATGTTTCACAGTTTGAAACTTTTTCAATCATAATAAGATTTCTATAGTGATCATATAAAGTTATTGAAAGATTTTGCTGGATATGTTGTTTTGGGTTACTGCTATGGTAAAAAATGTTGTTTTGTTAGCATATTTTGACTTGGCATTGTGGCTGAACATGAAGAAATGAATGTTTTAAGTTTGTTTTCATAGTATTTGGTTAATTAGTTAAGTCATGCTTGAGCTTCTAGGAATAACTCCCTTAGCATACGTATAACTTTCCATTGTTCATAATTTTCACAAAATGACATGAAATTTCCAGAATTTCCATGTCTATACAAAGATTATGTAATAAAAAAAGTATTATTATTAGAGTTAGTACCAATAACAAAGCAGTTTTAACTAGTTTTTCCTTACATATTCTCATTTCTAATTTAAGCATCACCAGTCTTAATATCTGTTATATGATCTAAATAAATACAAAAAAATCTCATGAAGAGCTAAAAGTAGAGAACCTGCATTGCCATTCTGAAACAAACAAACTAAAAAGTGAGGTGAAATAAAAATAAACAAAAAATTAAAGGAATCAGCTCCTTGAATTTGCTTTGATTTTTAAAATTTAGATTCTAATAACACGTTTTTATATAAAGTTTTCATCCATGTCAAGCTTGTGTAATATAAATATATGCATGTGTAATTTAGATGACATTTTTTAAAACTCTCATCATATGAAATGATTTTAAATTAGTTAGAAACATAAGATCCATAAGCGAACAAATAAATTAATTTTATAACAACTATTATACCAGTAACTAATAAAATTTCATAAAATAAAATCTAGATTTAATTTTAACTTGAAGGTTTCTATTAAAATCTAAATAACTTCTAATTAGTTTATTTGTTTTTATTTATATATACCTTTTCAACTTTGTACAACATAAATGTTTAATTTTCAAAAGAATAGTTAACATGTATATCAAGAAAATAAAATTAAAAGTAAATACTCTTATCTAAACTCAAAGACTATCTAATAAAAAATATTAATATAATATTTAAGTTAGCACTTATAATTATAAAATACATATAATATGAATGAGAAGTGCAACTAATTTATTGAAAACAAAAACATTCTTAAGAAATTTTAGTTCATATTTGTCTGCCTTATGGTCATTAAATCAAGATAGAACCTAAATTTTAATAAATAAAAGAATAAAGAAATAAAATAAAATAAAATTATGAAGTTAAGGATCTGTTGTAAAAAAAAATTATGTTCAAGTTAAAATTAGTTTATACATAATTCTTACAAAAGCTCTATCACAACTTTCTCTAAGGGCACTATTTAGATTAAAATTCTGCATAAACACTCCTAATTAAAAAACCCCAAATAACCTTTTTATTAGCTAAAAAATTTCTGTGCTTAAATCAATTTATAGAACGTTTATTGTATAACTTTTTAAAATATTTATTTTTAACCTGCATAAGCTAACTATATCTTACAAAAAACACTTACTATCATCTTTTTCTTTTACTTTTCTCTTAGAAATATTCATGGATAAATTCATCCAGACGGGTCCTAAACTCATGTTTAAAATTTTGTTCATAAGTTATTTTTTACAAATGAAGAAGCTTATTTTATTTTTTATGATTTCTTTTATATTATTAACAGTTTTGTGGACCAAAGCTTAAAAACTTGGTCTCTTCAAAAGGGAATTTAAACTCTCAAAATTTAAAAATAAAATGGCTCCACTTGCCTAACAAAGCACGGCTAAATTTAACTACAAAATGTATTGACAAATCAAACACCCTGCCCATACCTGTTGCCAAGTATATATGCTTCTCAAGAGAATTAAGGAAAGGATACCTCCAAGATAAGGGAATAGGAAAGGAGGAAATGAGAACTGAAAATGGTCACTAATCTATATATGTAAACTTTCCAAGGTCAGCAAGAAAATCTCATCTCTATGACTATGAATACATAAAAAATCATCTCCATGATTTCCAGGCTTTGCTAACTTTTTTAGTAAGGTACCTGCTTGCATTTACCGCACCAACAGCTAGAAGACCAGATACAGCCTGCCTTGCACTTGAAACCATTACTCTACGCCTCAGAATTCTCTGTAAGGAATTAGCAGCTTCTTCTCTTAAGCTGCTTCGAGTATCATTTAAGGCTCTTCCTGAAACCATAATACCTTTTTTTCAAAATTTGTCACACATCACTATTAAGTGGTTATCTTGTAAAATCCCCCCTTTCCCTGTTCTGTGATTTGGACCTCAATAATATTAACAGTTAACAACTAAAGCGATAATTCAGAAATAAGTCTAATAATATCAAAAGCATACCAGTTTCCCATAATTTTTCTTTCACTCCTTCTTTCATTCTGATTTGGTTTCTGATTGATTGAGGAAGTGCAGAAACCAGAAAAGAATCATCTGATAAGTCAAAATCCTGTTTTAGGAGAGTAAGGAAGTTTCTTTACTTGGTATGTAAACTCCGAATATTCATTTTACATAACTTGCCTGCATTTGCAAGGTATTTTGAATAACATTGGGAAGAAGCTTTTCTATTTAGTAAACGACCAAGAGTGTCATAATTTATCAATAAATGTGATGAAATATATATATATATATATATATATATTTATATATATATATATAAATTGATAATTTTCTAGAACAGCAATGAAAGCTATACTCTTTCTACAAGATATAAACCTCAAGAATGTCTTCAACAATCAAATAGAACCCATAGGTTAAAATTAGAAGAAGAAGATGAAAGGTACAAAATAACAGTAAAACATCGTTTATATTTCTCCTCAACAGAAACTAAAGAAAAAAGAAGCATGCAAGAAAGAAAAATGCATCTCATGACATCAAGTAGCACCAAATAACAAGATGGACATAAACAGAAACAATCACATGTTCATGCATTACAGAATACATGCCTTACATATTTTGTAATAAAAATTTCAAGGGAAATGAACCAATTCCCGGTTCAAGGCAGTAAAATAGTCAATTATCAATACAGCTTTGCTTGTAAGATATAATTTTCAAGAGGTAACACTTTAGCATAGAGTTTATGGCACAACAAAGCTAAATTCCTTCAAATTCATGGGAAGAAAATGGGAGAACTATCATTCAGGATACATAGTTAATAATTATAGAATTACAATTAACGACAAATGAACCATAAAAATGGCTTATCAGATTTTTCGAATGTTGTCAATGATTTTTTTAGTCCATTATCCTAAATTGGAAATATGTTGAAGATATCCAAAATTTTAACACTTCCAAAAGTCAATACGACATAATAAAGACCTGAGAGATATGTATTTGATTATTGGCAGTTGATGAAAGTCTCAATAACTTTTTAGCCTCATATTCTTCAAGAAATGGCTTATACATTGAGTGGAATAGATCAAACTGCCCAGAAACTATCTTCTTCACCTAGGCAGATTGTGAACAAAAGGAACCTCAGTAAAACATACGGCAACATGATCCATATTTTCTCAAAATTCAGCTTCCTTCACAAAAAAAGATGCCACAATCGCAAACAGTTTTCAAACCAGGATCTGCCAGTCCCTAAGAGAACTAAAGAAATAAGAGGAAGGAAAGATTATGTGCAGATTCAGCAAAAATATATTCATAATTTAAGTAGATAGTGCTAATCATATTGATGAAAATCCATCTTGACTGTCAAGGATGGGCAGAGATATCAGTGAAAGGACAACTATCCAATGTTTCACATTTGCACTATAAGAAACAACAAACAGACAACTTATAATTCAGAAAAGCAGCAATTTCTAAACCACGAGCCAGACTTTGTGACCGAACTGAGATATAACCCCTGTTGACACAAGTTCCTACATGGGATGGTATCAAAAGTAATAATGGGAATTTAAATATCTTTGAAGACATTAACATTTCCATACCACGTCCTACTCAAGTAACAACCAAGGAATACCTTGTTTTTATCCTCAGCAAATAACATGCGTACATCCCCCGTGTATGAGAGACTACATACTTTGGCATACAGATCTGCCTGCAGGGGGGTGGTTAAATCAATTCAGTTGTCCAACTCTCAAAGTAAATAATTTAATAAGAAAAAAATATACCTCTGTGAATTCTGATGGAAGCAGGAGAAGAGCAGCTGACACTGCAGCTCTCAAGTTAACAGAATTGGTGCTGTTAACATCTAAATTATCAACAACAACATGAACCTGAATGAAACACATTCATAAATATAGGGACCCAATTCAGCTCAATCATGGATTCAATTTATCAAGTAAATTGAGGACAGGCAAATTATGAGATAGATATGCGAAACTAGCGCTAAAGCATTGTTACATGAATTTTTGTATATTCCGTTATTTCATATTGTATGTGTTAGAAGTCCCACATTAACTAGTGATAAGACTATTTAGAGGATATAATTGGGTACAAACCTCACTTTACAAGCCGGTTTTGTGGGGTTGAGTTAGACGTAAAAACCACTTCTTAACATGGGACCAAAACCATGAGTTAGAGCCTATCCTAACAAAAATTGTTATTTGTTGGGCATATTGTTCCAGCTGCTATCGGACCATTATCGGATCATCCATTATTGTCTAATCTCATGCACGAGATGTATATGTCTTGGAGTGAGGAGGTGTGTTGGAAGTTCCGCATAATTTAATAGTAATAAGGTTAGTTTAGAGTATATAAATGAGTACAAATCTCATGTTACAAACTGATTTTGTGGGATTGAGTTAAGTTTAAAAGTCCACTTCTTAACATTATGCATACAAGTATACAATAAAGGACTTCTCTTGGTATAGGATACAGGGCATAGACTTAGTCAGTTTAGTATTTAAAATCCATATTCACCTACAATTTTATCACAACGTATAAACATCCAATAATGGCATAGTCTCTTTTTGCTAATTTATAAAGCTAGTCCGGGCACATAATTTCTTTAATTTATTATTTTTCCTATCTGAATGATACTGAGATTCTGAGAACTAAAGGTTCTTTTTCTTCACCTTTTTCTTCTTTTTTACCACAACCACCTTCTACTCCCTCCCCTTCTCTGCGATGCCAATGCCTAGTTTTTTTCCCCTCTGTCACTAGAGTTCTGTGTGTTTAGATCTACCTACACTCGTAACAGTAGTCTGCAAATAATATGTAAATGATAAAGCTTACAAGTACTTGTTATTCTACTTCAAATCTCTCTAATTAAACATGATAAAATATAAATTAGCATAAATGCCATATATATAATATCTACAGTCCTCATACTTATAGAACATTTCATATAAGAAAGTTAAGAATCTTTTAAGAAAATAAGCCTAGAGCACAAGGAATATAAAGAATCAAACGATTCTAGACACGAAGAAGATAAAAAAGCGTATAACATACTGGTTTCTGTAACCGACCACACAAGTAGAATTTCTCCCAATAGTGTACATCTTGAAGTAAGTCATGCATTCGAACAACACCATACTTGAATAGCTGCATAAATTTGCTTATAGAGACAAGGAATTCGTGAAAAAGTTAATCTTGATTTAACAAATAAGCCAAAAAATATGTTAATAGAGAAATAAAAAAATTTAAAAAAAAATCCCAGCAATCTGAAATAATTTCTCTAGAAGATGAGTTTGCAGGAACTCAACTAAAGGTCTTAATCACACACTACACCACTGAGTCATGATAAGAGGTTATCGATACCTTTCCATTCCAACTGACAAAAGGGTTGAAATGTACTCCCACACCAATTTTATCAGCAACTCCCGTAATCTTATATGTCACATCAAGATATAGCATGAGTTAAGATCGCCATCTGATAAATCACAAGCCAGATAAGAGAGGCCAAAAACAAAAGGAAAATGAAACTAAATTTGATCAAGTACCAGCCTCTCCCCACCAAGGTGCACCATCCAGGACGCATAGTGATGCTTGTTCAATTTAAGATTCTTGATTGATGCAATTGCATGAACAATAAAAGGAAAAACAAAAGATATCAGTGGGGCAATCAAACAATATTAAGCAACTCGACACAAATACATAACACATCATTAGTCATAATCACATATCAGTACCTCAGAATGCCACTGTTTGGGGTCAGCCACACCAATAATATAATCTGTCATGGTAGTCTAGAAACCCAGAATCACAGAACAGAGAACAAATATTAAAACAACAATTAAAGGGAGAGTAAAAAAAAGAGACCCATAACAAAGAAGAGGATCAACAAGCAAAAAAAGAAAATTATGGGTTTAAGAAAAGATGACCTTGTCGCGGTTGGATGGATGAAGAGATGATCCATAGACGCAGGCAAACTCAACAGGGGGGAGAACCTGAAGAAAACTGCGAAATGTTGCATTGTCCATAATGCCTGTGGCTACAACAAATAGTATAGGCACAACTTCAACTCAGAAAATAGCTTTTTTACAAGTGTTGTCATCAAAACTTTAGCATTAGCAGCTTGTAAAGGACGAAAGACCACAACTCATGTTTGGAAAAGTGAAGGATCAGTGGTGAGTTTCTTCGAACAGTTTAAGTGCATCGGAATCAGAAACAAAATAATACAAAATAGTGAGGAAAACGGGTAGCCCATGGCCGAAGGCTAATCTGCCCGATCCGTTTTACCCATCTCACCATTTTCAAAGTGTTGAACCCCTTCAATGTTGTATTATTACAAATTTTTGCTATGATTTTAATTGGGTTAAATAAATATCGAAAAATATTTAAGATTACTCTAATTTTGAAATTAACTCTCTGACTTTGACTAAATTACAACTCAAAGTGATATTTACAAGAAAAATACAAACTTACCCCGTGTTGTTTATTATGGTCTTGTTTGTGCCGCTAAGTGGATTTGTTGATTACTTTTTGTAGAAGTTAATGTCCTTTCCTCTCCAAATGTCTTCTGGAAAAGCAGCTCAAACAGTTCGTAATTGAAAGTTAATATAGTTTATACGTGTATTAATTAAACATGAAAATATATAATTATGAAGAATTGTGATGTTCGATATGGAATATTTTATGAAATTGTATATTAGCAAATATTTAATTAGGCAACATCAATTATATTTTGACAATGATATTGAATTATCACTTTTAAACACTTCAATAATCCATAGGAGATCAGGTTTGTTTGAATAAAAATATTTAATAAAACATCTATTCATTATAATTTTTAAAACATTTGGGTATTATTTAATGGAACAGAAGGAAAAAAATAATTTTCTTTTTCTATTGAGAAATAACTAGTTGCTTCCCATAAAAAAATGCAGCATAAGAGAAAATTTTAAAAACCATAGATGTGTTTATAACTTTTATTAGATAAAGTTATTTCTATATTTTGTAAGATCTCGGTAGAGGTAACAAAACAGGTCAATCCACCCATTTTTGACATGTTGAAAATGGGTCGAGAGGGACCGGTCCGTTAACATAACACGGGTTAGAAAATGCAATTTGTTCCATCCCATGACGGGCAATCAAGCTAACCCATCTGGCCCGTCCTTTTAAAAAAAAAACAATTGCCACGCAAGGACCTTAAAGACAATAGAGTTCTATATTGGTTGGCTGTTATTTACAAACCAGTAAACCAGTAACCAAAAGGATTAAAACCATAAGCATCACAACACTCTAATCACATTTCTTATCATTATTAAAGGTCTATGTATTTAAGCAATAATTTGACCAGAAATATGTTGTAATTAAGGAACGGAATAATTTGTTAATGGACAAAAACTAAGAGGGGTAAATTGGTTTATTAATAAGTATTAAAATTAATACTTTTAAGATTTTCCCAAATTTTATCATTTAAAATAAAGTCTTAGTTCCTTTAAATGCAAGAGCAGCAGATAAATTAAAGAGATAGGGAAGAAGATTCAACATAGATATTTATACCGGTTCGGATCAAAAGATCATACATCCAGTAGTTAATCTCTTAAATAAGGAGATTAACTTAATCACTATAATAATCATCGTACAATCAGATTAAGAGAATAAAGGATTATAAAACATCTATCTTGAAGCCACAAGAGATGAAGACACCTCCCTTGAAATTCACAAAGGGATGAAAACACCTTCTTTGAATCACACAAGGAATGAACACCTCTTTTGAATCACACAAAAGATGGTTGGCTCCTCCTAGCAACAGTAGGAGCACTCAATCACTCAAGATCTCACTTGATGAAAGGTATCACTCTACTAACACTAGATTTTTCAAAGCCTTCCTACAGAGAATTCTCAAGTACTCAGACTTCTCTAACTTCTGTCTTTTAGAAGTGAAAGCCTACCACTTTATTTATAAAAGCTTATTTAGAAATTATATTAAGAATATGAAAAGTTAACTCATAACTGCAACAAATAATCGATTATTTCAGAGCAGATTGTGAAAAACATTGTTTCATGTTTATAATCGATTATCCTATGAGATAATCGACTATTCCAGAGTAAATTCTGAAAAATTTTAAAAATACTTATGATAATCGATTATCACAGTCTGTTTTGTAAAAATAAAACTTTCTCTCCGTGGTCAGTTGCTTGGGTTTTGCTTTTTGACTCTTGACATACTAATTTAACTATTTTAAATAACATACACGTTACAAGACTTTAAACAACTAAATTCTTAAGTCTTCAATTAATCTCTTGAATATAAACTTCATGTTTTCTTTAAGTTTTCAACATTTTTCTATGCATCATCATTAAGTCTTCCATACTTCTTCACAAGTTATCATCATCATAAAAACTCTTTATTGAAGGAAGATATCCATCTTCTTTTTGTCAACAAAATATGTTATGCACAATTTGAAAGATATTTGTATTAAAATATAGCCTAGTTTCTTTTAAAACAAAGCAAAAACTAAAGGTAAATTGTCCTAAGGGAGATTCAAGCACGAACTTGGTTACACCAGAACATACCAATGGCAACACTACTCCTTTGTTCTGGGTCTTTGTATTGTATCAGAACATAGGGGTCCATTTCACCTATCAACAAATGTAAATGAGTAAACAACACAAAACCTTGTTAGATTGTACCTTCTAAAACTCTTTTATAAGTTACTGAATTAAACATGTAATACAAACTTTTTATCCATTCATTTGAGTTTTAAGGAAAAGAAAAATCAGAGCAACAAATTGGTCTTTGATAGAACTAGTTCTTAAAAAGAAACTCAAAGAAAAAGAGTGAAAACAAAGGCTATTTTTTACAACAAAAATGTAAGGCAAAGTGAGTTGTTACATACTTATGATATCAGAGTTATGCAGGCCTTTGCTTTCACAAAATGCACCTCCATGAAACCAATTGCTTAAAAAATGTTTTTCAAACATGCACAAGACTACAAACGAATCAGGGGCGTTTTCATCACCAGAACCCCAACATCACAAAGCATAAATTGGGAACGAACCTGTGTCGTCGCTGCCATGGGTGACCAACGCCGTCGTGGGTGATTGTCGTCGTCGGAGTTAGCTTCGCCGTTGTAAGGTTTCCCAGGTGAAAGAATAACCTTATTAACCACTACAAATAAGGCAATAAGAATCCAAGAAGAGAAACAAAATCGAAGAACATGAACGAATCTGAGCGTGTCGTCGACTGCCGTGGGTGACCGTCACTGTCGTTAGTGACTTGGCTGCCGTGGGTGCACTTCGTCGTTCCTGGGTTTTGCGTTTCTCTCGTGCTCTCTCTCGTGCAGTGTGTGTGAAACAAACAAAAATGGTCGTTTCTCCCTGCACCTCCAACGATTTCTTCAGCGCGCCTAAACTTTTTGAAACTTCCCAAAATAATCTCTTAATTTTTACTCGCTGACCGATCTAAATGTTGAAATTCGGTTAGATAATTTTTTTAACCGATTATATATATATATATATATATATATATATACCTTCATTTTTAAGGGCATAGATGAGTTAGTGGGTCAAAATTAAAAGATTATTTTGAGAATATTTGGAAAGTTTAGGAGTAATGAAAAAATTATTGGAAGTGCAGGAAAAACAACCAATAAACAATAAGTAAACATCAAAATGGACTATGTCTAAACATTTCATTTTTCTCAAAATTCAAAACGGATCGAGTTATTACAAATTCACAGGTTGAAAAATCTTATTCGATCCACCTTTTCTTAGACGGATTGATATTCGATCCACCTTTTCTTAGACGGATTGACAGGTCAGTCCGTCAGACCTTATGTGTTTTGTCATCATTAATCTCATGTTGTTGAAACCCATGTACTTGTATGGTTGTAATCATTTTCTTGGTGACAATCCATTCTAAAAGTTATATTGTTTCTTATTCATTATATCTTTATGGTATGTTTTTCTTTCATTTCTCTCTATGGTTTAGGATTTTTTTTTTTTTTGCTCAAATTACAGAATCGTAACTTAAAAGCAAATAACTCTTTTAGAAAAAAGTATAGACTAAACGTTTAATTTCAATCTCTTTTACTTATGTTCTTCTCTTTTACATTTCTATACGTTTATCATTTAATATATGTTAAATAATTGATTTTGCTTATAATATTTTCATTTTTTTAATGTCACAATTGCTTGAGCAAGAAAAAGGAAAAACGGGTATTCATACATGTCAAGAGAGACAAACTATGTCAAAATCTATAATCTTCGACATTTGTCATCAATCTTGTTGCTACCTTTTCGTTGACTTAAAAAAAACGCTAAAGATTATACGTGCAGCAAAAGTTGTCGAGAACAAATAAAATTTGGGTCGAAGGAAAAGCAACTATGAAAGAGATCCGAGTATCTCGAGAGAAAGCAGGAGTGGAGAGGAAGGGGAAGCACAACTTACTGAAGAGGAAGGAGAAACACAAAGAGAAGATTCATTATTAAATCCAACCATTTAAGTTCATCTGACCTGGATAAGAGAAAGATGTCAACCAGAACAAAAAACATTGACATATTGACACTTGACATTCCATTCTTCACATTACTAATAGAGTTACTACATTATAGAATGAGTATTTCAGGGTTTAGCATTCAATAATTATATTCAAATGCAAAGAAAGTGACTCGGTGCAGTGTTGTTATTGCATTTCAATCACTTTCAGGTCAAGGAATCAAGCTTCTCTCACCCACATGATTTACTGTAAAAAAGAAGTCTACGCAAAAGCTAATAAAAGTATGCAAAGATCCCTTATGGATTTATATTATCACCTACCAATGTCTCCGATTTAACATACAGCAACGCTGACTTCGAACCACTAACACAAAAAACAAAAAAGGCGCACTTATAATCAATGCTTAAAGCTAAATTAAAACAGAGCTTACCCAGCTTAAACAAGAGTCATTATTTATGACATCTAACACCTATTTTACTTTTGCTCTGTTTAGACAATAGCTATCGATACAAGATAGAAATCCACTTACTCTCGAACCAACCCAAGATGAAAAAAATAGCAATTTTTGGTTGAATTGATTGGAGAAAATTTACATATAGTATCCTAACTACAAGGTTCCTCGTGCTGATTCCATAAAAAAATTCTCAACCAAACAGCCAATCCCGAATCAGCTACCTTACATATTTCTAATAAAGCATTACAAAATATGTACACTAAATCAGAGTCAACAAAATTTATCTACTTTTGTCAGGTAAGAAATAGTGTTTAATACTAGAACCTCGTTTAGCCAAATTAGGCCGCTTTTGTGGCCTAAGCAATGTTCGAAACTCTTGCTGAATTTCTGGTGGTAATTCATCAATGATAGAGGGGTCAATTTCATCAATATTATAACTACTCCAAGCTTCCCTCCCTTGTGATACACCTACACTACATCCATCCTTGTTGGTATCAATCTCTTCATTACAAGTTGAATAACTATCATTAGCTGACTGAGATCCTGCAGTATCAACGAAATTAGCATAAGAAAAAGCGATTGAAACTCAAATATAATAAAAGGAATGGGATTATAAAATTACCAAGAGATGATGATATTTTAACATCGTGGGCATTTGAAACATTCTTCTGCTCCAATGAAGACCGGGAATTATGGTAATTATTAAAGATATTTATAATTGAACAGTTCTCCTGCAACAAAAAGAACTCGTATACTGTAAAAACTTAAATGCAATAGATTCATTGCTGAAACACCACATCTTTATATGCATAAGCTATTAGAATTTATAACTCTATTGATTATGCCAGCAATTCTTTTCATATCTGAGACTTCTGCACTAATACACACACACACATATATATGTATGTATTAAAAATTAGAACAGGCAGATTGGGAGCTAAGATTATGAAAACTGAACTATGGTCAAACCAGACTGCACAACATGAGACATTATCCCCACCATTTACAAGTAAAAACCAGTAATGACATGTCATTAAAGTTCCCCACTGAAGCACCACAGCATCCATTCATTCCAGCATCTATAAAATACAAGACACGTGCATTTTAGCATCAAACTGTGTGAAATGAGTGCCTTTGGCTTGTTTGGGACATCACAAAAGTTGGCTAGTGGATCAGTCCTTTTCTGTTCGACATATAAAAGATATGTTGCAAGTAGTAGCTGGATATAAATTGTATATTCATGTCTTCTTTAATAATTTGGTTTTGGAATTAGCAGAAAAGTATTAAAGAAAACTATAAACCATATGACTTTGTAGAAAAGTACTGCACTGACACCTAGTCTCAGACCAATGTTTACAAGTTGTTGAAATAAATAAATTCATATACTGCAATTGGGTCAGAAATTATGATGCAACTGGTGTTGTGGAAAAGTAACTCATTTCTGGCTAAATTACCAGCTTAACCAGTCTCGTCCAGTTTACAGAACTATGTTATGATCAGAATTTGGAACAAAGATAACTATTCTTGGCCAAAAACATAACTCCGTATCCTAGATCCTTGCTTAACATGATTATAACTGATTTGAAGTTTTTTATGTTCATGATTGCATTTAAGACAAAAACTATGCAATCAGTAGCTAAATAGTGTCAGAGAGCATACATGAAGCATCTTTCCTGCTCTCTTTTTCTTCCCTACTACTGCTTTCATACTAGAGACATTTGAAACATGACTAGGATCTTTTGCAGGTAAAACTCTATTTCGCCCACCGTCTGTCATTCTGTCTTCACTTCCTGAAATAAAAAATGATCAAATCTCAAAAGGAGCCAATAGAAGGGAGAATGAAGAGCTAAAACCTGTATTCCACAGTACCTGAGGGTGACATGAAGGAGGATTCTTCAGTCAAGCCTTCCGCTTTACTGGACAAATGATTCAACGGATCCTGCAAAGGAAAGGGATAAATCCCCATGATCATTACTGAGAACATGAAGCATTTGCATATAGAGAAGAAAAACCATGGTTTTGAACTAGGATGCACATGCACATTGAATATTAACAGTCAAAAAGAATATAGATCAAACTCTTGTAGTTGAATTTATTTACAAATATAATAATCCTGCCTACAAACAAGTTTGCTTTTGAGCTCTTAGCTCTCAACTTTATAGGTGAGAAAGCCTACCTCATTAATGCACCTCATCCTTAATGGATCTAGTAGTAAAAGCTTAATTCTCATTTCTCTGAAAGTCATACATTTGCTTTAAGACGTTTACCCATGAAGAAAACCCATTAAAATGAAAACTAATATTGAAGTCTGATAGAGCCCCAATAGCCCCAATAAGCAAAATCTCTATCATGATTCATATGAAAACTTGAGTTTTTGGATACTTTAATTGTTTATTTATACAAGCATGACATGTCTATATGCTAACTGGTATAAAATATTTGTACCACATCCTCACATTAGCCATTAGAAACCATCAAAATCAACCCCCCCACCCCCCTCCGGTAGTTTTGCCACTTCAAATAATCTGGTAAATATCTCTTGCGAATAATTTCAAAAGACATTGTTATATATGGGTTATAATATTACACGTCTTTACATGAAATCTGACCATGATATATACTTGCTTTGATATACCTGTGGATCCAAACATGCACTAGAATGCTTCATTTCTGTGTAATGAGGATGTTGAAGCTGTAAATCATAGGGAACCATTGCCGTACAATTTTCATTACCTGCTTAAACATATAGCCTTCATCAAATTATATGTGAATGCAAGAGAATCGGTATTTTAATAATTAAGCAACCAATGAGATGATGCAAAACCTGAAGGTGATGATGGTACAGCTTCATCAATGACAACATCTATTGATGGATTTGATGTAGAAGAACTGGATGGAAATTGCCCTCCAAAGTATTTAGCAATTGAATGTGTCCCCTAGACACAAATGCCATTTAATACGTCAATTTTATTATCACTATATGATAACTATATGACAATAAATGGTACCACTTGCTAAGGACCAACCTAAATTGGGAATGTAAAACTGCAAGGCTCATGTTAACCAGTATAGACCAAACACTAAATACATATCGCTTAGAAATACCAAATACTAGTAGTAACAGTATACTTAATAATCCAGGTTATTACATTTCAAATGCTAGTGATGTTCCTCAATGCTTTAAGGTGATCTATATCAGGAAAATTTAGAAAATGGAACAGATCTAACTTACAGATGGTATAGACACAATTTTACTCGCAGAAAGAGAAAGTGATGTCACTCCCCAGTTGCTATTTTCGTTTCCATGAACCTTAGAGCTATAGGAGCCCAAAAAATCACGCAGCCCAGCTTGAAAAAGAATTAGAGCGTCCTCTTGAATCTTTCTAGTCCCATATCTTAAAGGACAAGATTTAGAAGGGAACTTTCTAAGTGAATCTGAATCCCCTGTCTGCAAGATAAAAGCTCAAATAAAATATACATAAAACAAAACCACTGAAGAGGATAAAAGAAAAGTTGGTAATCAGATATGAGAAAAAGTAAACAATGAACTAATTTTCCAAGTAAAAGAGAATTATGTAAAGACCAGTCTCAGAAGAGTCACCTTATATGCTCTAGCATGTAGTGTCAGTGTCTGTGCAATCCGTTTGTTTTGATCCAGATCAGAATTAAGGCGTTCATTCAGCTCTTCACACAGTTGATTAAGCCAATGTTGAACCTGAAGATAAAAAATCAATCACAAAAAGAGATGTCCAAGGTTGTGAAACAACACAAAAAAATAATAAATCACAAACTAGCAAATGACAGCCAACAGAAACTCCAAAATAAAATGCACAATATTTATGAGAGCAATAAAAATATCTGGCCCAAGGAGGCACTAAGAAATAAAGCACAAGCAGTTTTCATCGTGCATAAGTAATAAAATGTTGCTGAGTGCACTGCTAGGAGCACTGCTCATATGAGAGCTCTTACAGAATCAATTGTCTTCAAAGCCTGAGGCCCAGGAAATGTCTTGCCAGAACCATGGCTCTTGGGAAGTAGTCGCCCCTCAACTTCTTCCCCATTGATTCCTCTTGAAATATTCCACAACCAAGTTCTGTAATGCTGTAAAAGGTAGAATCACGAATAGAATACCAACAGATTGCAATGAAGACAATCAAAAGGACAGTAACGAGCAATTAAGAAACAGATCAAAAATGCAAGCCATTAGAGAATGACACAAAATTGTTATTTAAATATGAGATCCCAAAATTTAAATTAGCAAATGATATTTTGGTAGCAGATATGACATACTACATCTATATATCTATATATACATATAATATATATACATATATATATATATATAATATAATATAATATAATATAATATATATATATATATAACATCATGTTAAAAGACAGAAACTCACCCAGTATTGATCCCATACCACTGTTGTAACTTCTCCTCTGAAAACTGAAGCAGATCTCCAACGGTGTTGACACCAAGATCACTCTGTAAAGAACTCCCCAACTTTCCCCCAAGGTGTTTCCTACAAATCAAGTTTTCTTCAACAACATGCTTTATGATATAAAAGACAATGATCAAAGAAATTTAAAAACAGTTAGAAGAGTTACACGAAAAAGATGAAAAATGGTATTCAAGATAACATACATGATAAGATTTAATTATGAGTGAAATACATGATAACATACAATGTCATTACATTTTCTTTATTGGCAAAGTCGCAAGTAACCGTTCAACTGATGAGTGTGGCACAACAGTTTGTTGAGCAGGTTTGTTCATAGCACTTGCAAGTTTAGCCAGCATCTGAGAAAAGCATCAGACACCAGTTATCGGCCATATAAAAATATCAAGAATCCTTAGGAAGAAAAGTTGTCAGACTTTTGGACAAATAATAGATGGATATGAATATGGATATATAAGCATACCAAGACTGCCTTTACCTTATTATGAGCAATCCCAGCAGAGCATGTGAATTCTGTCTCTTTCAGCACCTGCATCCTGAGGTCACTAACAATGAGAGCCCCACAAGCTAATAGCTTATCTTGGTAACTAGCATCACTTCTACAAAGCCACTTCCTAACCTCTTCTTTGGCATCACTTCCATCCTGAATAAAAAACCAGTTTCAGTACAGCCATATACTCTTATGCCTGTGCTGCCATTAATTTATTAGAAAAATAATTAAAGATGAGGTAGGTAAGTTAATCGAGAGCGTTAATATTGCCATAATCAATGGTCCTGATAAATGGAAAGGACAGAACTGGACAAGCAAGTTTGACAGGTATTTGAGTAAACAGGTAAATGTAAACTCTAACTGAAGTTTCAAGTTCTACTGCATTTAATTTTTATTGTTTCTTACACATAAAAATTAAGATTCAACTCCTGTTTTACTTCTGAACCAGAGAACACCTTTTTTCAGTGCACTGATAGACTGCGTTTACAGAATTTTGATTTAATATTGAAAGACTTGCCTACTTAATAAAACAATTTCTTTTAAGACAAATAAAGAGCATAAAGCTAAACAAAAGAAAGAAAAAAATGTATTTTGTATCTTGATATTAACATTAACAAAGCAATCTCAGAAAAGGCATGATATTTAAGTATAGCCTCTGACCTCAATTTCCAGCCCCAAAACATGAGACTTCAGAACTTCCTCCTCAAAGTCTTGCATGCTTTCTGGAGATGATTCCATCAGCATGGTTTCGGCAGCATGAGTTAGGTCAAGATATACTTCATCAATCGAAGCCCTCTCACAGCGACCCTTTTGCGAAAGAACTGAAACAACCTGAAAATTTCGAATTTGGGCACAGCCAACACTGGGGAATGAATGACTCCAAAGGTAAACAATCACTTTGAAATGCCAATGACACGCACCTCTGAACCCGCATTCCTATATGAGTTGAGATCAGCCTTACCACGTGCTACCGGAACTTGGACCAGTTGAATTTGCGGGCAAGCCTCCTTGGCTTCATCACCTCGCATTGAACTAAAACAACGCAGGTAAGGTGAACATTGAAGCAGTTAATACAATAAAATAAAAAGTACATAGCCAATTTAGTATTTGAAAATTGTGATTCATTGTTACTTTAATCTCCAGAATTAACAAAATTAAAAAAAAAAATCCCGGATTGTAATCCGGAAACAGAATCCAATTTCAAACTAAATTGGGAATTTCGTCTAAAATCAAGGGTTTGGTTCAAAACTACCGTTTGACGCCACATCTGCGAGCCTCATAGCTAACAGCAATGAGAGCCCCACCTTTGTAGGAATTGTACTGTATGACTGCAGTGGGCAAGCCCCTTAAATTTGGTTGTTTTCTCTGTTCCACTACACCAATCAACAACACCATCATCATCATCATCACCATAATATTTGCAGAGAAGGAAAAGGAGATTCACTTCAGAAATGCGAGAGAAGAAAGAACCTTGAACGTAGAAACAATCCATGTCTACATGAGCAATAACTCTTGCATCGCAAGTCTCTCGCCTCGCTACCGGCATAGCTTCTACAACTTTTTTTCCCTCCAAATCTCTTTCCCTTCTCTTCCGTATTTATCTCGGCGCGTTTTTTACTTTTTTCTTTTCTTAAAAATTTATCATCAATGTACTTAAATTTTTAATTAAATAATTATTTTAAAGTTATTTTTAATATTTTAAATATAACTATTTTCCATATACTATTCAAAAAAAAATGTTATCATGTGTGTTTACTCTTTTTATAATAATAATAATAATAAAAATTATAAAAATAGATATAAACAATTTTTATAATTATATTATTAATCATTTTTATTTATTTTATAAATAATTTTTATTATATGTAAAGGTCTAGAAAATTGCATTTTTAAGAGTTGATAGTGTGTATAAAATTATAAGACTAGATTATTTTAATATTAAAAAGTTAAAATATAAAAAGAGATTTTATAAATAAGTTTCATTATTTAAAAACATAACATCTCTATAAAATAACTCTCTTTTTTTTTATAGGATTTTTCACCTTTTACTCATTTGTTTGAAGATTTGAGACCACTAAAGTGATCCTCATGGCGAGCTCTCTACTTTTATCTTATCAAATTCTTGTTTAGAGTGAGTTGGTTTTCTATCATTTTCTTGGTTTGTTGATTCTTTAGTGTGCATGTGAGTGGTTCTAGCTTGCATGTGGTGTTCTAGTTTTCTTTATAAGTCTCTGCTAATCAGTGGTCCTAACGGTTTGCTTTGATCGTGTTTGTGTTATTCTTAGGTATAAATAAAGCATCATGCTAGCTTGAAGGGGAATTGGTACTTTAAGTTATTGGAGTTGTCTCACAAGTAAGGGAAGCTAATTGCATTGTTTTTAAGTTGTAAATATATTGAAATTGTTGATTGTATGACGGTACGCATTTTGCCTGCGTGATCGAGTTGTATGATGAAATATGATAGGTTAAACTGAGATTAGGTTCTAATTGACTTACTTTGATGTTATCTTATGAAAATGGAGAAGGTTGTCTGAATTGATATGCTAAATTCACTTCATGTGTGTTGTATGATTGGTTTTTGATGTGTTTTAATCTCTGTAAGTGTTATGGGACTAATTTGGTCGGACTTGGATTGCATGATTAATACTAATTATTTGTAACAACCACAATATTGTTAAGAAAGTAGCCCAAACAATTAGTAAAGGTAAAGTAACCCAAAGTCGTCTACTAATGAACATGGAATTGATTCTTAACAAAATAGTTCTTATAAAAACTATACAAAAGGGTTAGTCACATGCCACACACCAAAACAATCTTCGCTTGACCGAAGTCATAATGAAAACCACCAGCTCAAGCTCCAACTCCCTTACAGGAAACCCCGATTCATCAACGCATTCATGTGACATAAAGGAGTGTGTTGCTTCAAACCAAACCAAAACCATTAACAAAACTACCATTTATGTAACATACAATTTGAATGAGACTACCTATGTTAGTCACTTCAGCACCAACATAGCCAATACCCCTCCCAGCTACTTGAGGCCTTCCCCTTCCTTACCTTATTGTTCGTGCTCTGGCAACATTAGTTTGCCCTTTGAAGAAAATTCTTAGCAATTTGCCCCTGTTGGCACCAAAAAAACTTTACATCAACCCAAAGACAAACCTTTCCTTATGCAAACCTTTGATAACGTTGTTGTTGAAGCAATCAAATTAACATTACTTATTTATAACAACTACAATATTGTTAAAAAGGTATCCAAAACAATTAGTAAGGGTAAAGTAACTCAAAGTCATCTACCAACAAACATGGAATTTATTCTTAACAAAATAGTTTTTATAAAACTATACAAAAAGGTTAGTCAAATAAAATAAAAATAGTACAAGAAAATAAAGACAATTAAATAAAATATTAAATGATAAAATAATAAATCAATGGAAGAAAAAAAATAGAAAAAGATAATAAGAAATAAAAATAATAATAAAGAAAACAAGTCAATTCCATTAATTTCAAAATAGATTCAACATCGGTTATCTAAAGATTATTATTAAATTAATTATTGTCGTAAATTTGAAAATTAATCTTTGTAAAGTCTCCATTACTTTTAACCAAAATACAGTCTCAATTAACAATAAGAACTTTTAAATTATCCATAGTAAATTCAACCAAAGTACAATCTCAATCAAATTTTACGATGCCTAATCATGTCTATTCCTTTGTCTCCTCACCAAATAAAAAACTTAATCAATCAAAGTAAAGTATTGACTAATTTTAGTTTAAGTGATTACCTTTAATCAAAGTAAAGTCTCTAATTCGTAGAAACTTATTTAATCACATGAAAGCTTATAAATTAAATCAAAGTAAAGTCTCAATTGAATTTAAAAATCCTTCAATTGATATGATCATCATATCTATTTCCCAACTTCACAACCTGGTTATAAAACACAACATACAACATCATTTTCTCACTCAACACCTCATCACACATAAACCAAATTAATCAAGTGTCTCATGCCCATATAAAATCAAAATTTATAGCTCAATGAAGTCACACAACAAATTCATAACTCAAGCATCAATCAATTACTTCATGTACAATTATCACTATAAACCAAACTCACCTACTATATTCATCATAAATCATCACCATAAATATTACAATTGATTAATCCTTAATAAGAATTAAATTTCAAACTAGTTTCCCTTACCTTTGTTAAACAACCATTTAACTCAGTTGCTCCTTAGAGCTTCATTTCTCATAGGACGCTCGAACTACCTACACAAACAAAAAATCACAAGTCTAAGCATATCTTTACAATCACAACTAAAAAGAGAGATGATGGTTTTTATATAACGTTCTAAAGTGTTGCAATTGTAACTTGCGTTATCTCCTCTACCTCCACTACGAATGTCGTTCTTCCACCATTCTTGCTCTTTTTTTTCCCTTTTTCCACCATTGTCGTCAAACCCCACATCGAACATTGCCCCCATTGTCTGCCGCTGTCGCCAAACTTGAGTTTTTGAGGAAAGCCACTCTCTGTCATTGAACTCGGGTTCTTTAGCACTTCCACTCTCTGCCACTGTCATTCAATGTCAAACACTCGTAAGTGTTGTTTCTTTCTTCCCTACTTGTTTTTTTTTTTTGGCCTTTTTTGTTGAGCTTGTGTGTTCGTTGAGGTTTGTTGTTCCTAAAGTTTGTGTTTTTTGCAACCATTTGTGTTTAAGGTATTTCATTGTGATGTAAAACTCACATTTTTGCTTTGAAAATGTATTTTTCATTGCCTTTCCTCCATTGTTATTTGCGTTTCACGCTCCCAAATTCTTATTACCTCAAAAATTTATATTCAATAACGAGCCTATATTTTTTTTTTCACATGTTGTTAATTTATTTTTTGTATGATAGAATGTTAAATTATTCATTTTAAAAATAATAATTAATTTTATGTTTAATTTTTTTTTATTTGAGATTATTGCCATGTTGAGTTAGCCTTAATTATTACCATCTCTAAGTTTTTTGAATAAATTGTATATTTTAAAAATTAATATAATAAGAGATAATATTAATAATTTATATTTTGTTGTATTGTAATTATAATTCATCATTAAGGTATCAAAAATATAAAAAACATTCAAGAACAAGAATATTTAGATTACAATTTAATGTAAAAAAGATACATGTAACGTTTTATTGTCAATTTTGTGTAACACAAAATTATAAATGTTAAAATACTTTTTTGGTCCCAATCTTCGTCAAGTTTTTTCAAATAAGTCCTAATTTTGGTTTTGTGTTCAAATAGGTCCTAATTTTCGTCAATTTTGTTCAATTGGGTTCTTTTTTGCTAACACCGTTTAAATCATTAACGGCCATGAACAATGACTGCCACTTGTCACTTTGGGGTTTTTTTGAGTTTTTTAATTTTAATTTTATTTTTTTTAAATGTACATGTGTCAACCCAGTAGCGTGTCACGTGTCACTTCGTGGTTTTTTTGATTCTTTTTAAAATTTTTTTAAAATGTCCACGTGTCAACGTGCCACATGTCAAAGTCAAAATTCTATATTCAATTTGGTTCCTATATTTGTTATTTTTGTTCAATTAGGTCTCAATTTTTGTTAACATTAACCAATTTGGTCCCTCGTCAATTTAAAACCAAATTTAATTTTATATTAAAATTCAAATTTTTTATTAAATATTTTTATATAATATATTAAAATTCATATTATTATAACTTTGATATAAAAATTAAATTTGGTCACATCTTCGACAAGGACCAAATTGGTTAATGTTAACAAAAATTGGGACCTAATTGAACAAAAATAATAAATATAGGGACCAAATTGAATATAGAACATTGACTTTGACACATGGCAGCTATTAGGTTGACACGTGGACATTTAAAAAAATTTTAAAATAAAATTCAAAAAAAAAAAATTCAAAAAAATCACGAAGTGACACGTGATATGCTACTGGTGTACATTTAAAAAAAATATTAAAAAAAATTTTAAAAAAAATTTTAAAAATAAAAATAAAAATAAAAGAAATTCAAAAAACCACGAAGTAACATGTGACAATCACTGTTCATGGCCATTAATGATTTAAACGATGTTAGCAAAAAATGACTAAATTAAACAAAATTGACGAGAATTGGGACCTATTTGAACACAAAACCAAAATTAGGACTTATTTGAAAAAACTTGACGAAAATTGGGACAAAAAAGGTATTTTAACCAATTATAAATTATTTCATGAATTTTTTTATATGACAATATAAATACTAATAAATATATAAATTGTTTAAAATAATATTATTATGAAGAAAATAAAATAAAATAAAATTTAAATTTTATTTTATTAAATGACAAAGTAATCAAAATTTATAAAAAAATACAATTAAAATAAAAAACACTATAAATAATAAATACTATAAATAAATATTTTTTAATAATTTATTAAATGTCCAATTAAATACAAATTATAACAAGATAAAATTGAAAATGAAAAAAAATATATTATAAAATTAAATTAAAAAAGAAAAAATATTATAAAAAATTTAGTACTTTAAACATCATTCTTTAATAATTTATTGATGATTAATTAAAATAAATTATAAAAAGATAAAAAATAAAAGCAAAACAATTAGTGTAGAAATATATTTTTATATTGAAAAAAATAATTTAAAAATAAAATAAATAGATAAAAAAGTATAATAACTTTTATGTACATGTGACTACAAAATAAATAAAATAAAATAAATATATTAAATAACTAAAAAACAATATTTTAGAACACCTCTTAACAAAATAAATATGGTTAATTATAGATATCAGCAGTTAAGTATTTCCTTTTCGACACTCCCATTCTCCTCCACTTCCTTTTCTTTAATTTCTTCCTTCAACCACGTGCTTTAACATGATTTTCCTAGTTAACTATATTTTTCAATCCAATTTATTTTTTTCTAATACTTACATTATTAAAACGAGTCATTTTAATTAAAATATTTTCACTTTGAATAAAAAAAGTTATAACGGAATTTATTTGTTAAATGAAAAATACCAAGATTCACAGAAAAATAGATAATGACGAAAGAAGTGTTGGAAAAAAATACGTTATAAAATATGCTAATAGTAGTATTTATGAGAAAAAGTGTTTAAGTCTTTTACTGGTAATAATGTGGGTAGATTTAGTAATTGTGAGTGTAGGAAGCAATAGCCCATAGCTAATAGCCAGAGGAGTAGAGAAACCACTAAAACCTTAATTACCGAAAGCAGTACTATGCAGTGAGATCGCAGGAAGAAGTGAAGTGTGAATGTGGCTGAGAAAGACACCACAGGTCTGTTCGAGGGATAGGAGAAGCAACACCAACACCCAAAACGGACAGAAAAAGAACCATTGAACCACGAAATTGTTCACCAGGTGCGTTCTGCATAAATCTATACCTAGTAACAAACAAATCAAGTGTCGTTTTTTTCTTCTTTTTTTCTACTGTCCAACCGAGCTTGCTGAATCGACTCTAAACTCGTGAGCGATTTTGTCGCACTAAAAAACGATTCTGCATGCAAAGTTGATTAGGTTCGAGGATTTGGGAACGTAATATGGTGTTGAATCGCGATTCCTCGATAATCCTGATATAGGAGAAATAGATAGAGAGGAAGTCCAGTTTTGAAAAACATTGATTATAGAGGAGGACCAACAGAGGGAAAATTAGAAGCGTGGAACAGATAGACAAGGTCAAGATGGTTGTTGTGGTACAAAATTTAGAAGCATACTCGTTTAAAGGTCATGTTTCAAAATGCATAGATTAAATACTATGCAGAAACAGAACAAGCATCTTGTTGTTATAATGCACAAAATAACTTAGATTCTTATGGAATGCTTCCTTAATTTCATATTTGAATTCCTTTACATATTCCGAACATATATAGATTTGTCGATCATGTTACTTTATTTTCCACCAAGTCTGATCCATACTGAATATTGATAAGACAGGGACTCGGTTCAAAGAGATAGGTGAATCAGCATGATTATAATAATAGAAGAATGATAATGCTAAAGTTCCTATTAAAGAACTAAAGTTTCTAGTGGCTATGTAAACATTATTCAAGCTCCCAGTTTGCACGCACCCAGCCAACTTAGTCTCATTATCTTCTTCATTTTATAGCATTGTATTCAAATCAGTTTTGGCTTCCTCCAAAACCCCAACTTGTCGTTTCTTTTGACCTTTAAGGCCTTCAGTTATTGAAAAAATGTGTGATCACGTAGACAGAATCGAGAAATTCAAGTTCTCAGATCTACAGAATGCCCTACCTTTCAAGGACGCGTCAAATTAATTTATTATATGGTTGGGTTTTACCACCACTTCCAACATGAGCATAATGTTATAAAGGGTATTGATATATTATGAGTATTCATAAAGGGTATTAATTCCCCAATACTCAATGGTCCCCACCAATGCCTAAAACGAATTCACGTAAAGCTTCTCAACTCAAAGCAGTGGTCTAGTCCTTGGTATCAACAAATTCACTCCACTTCTTCCCATGCTAATGCATTAGTAATCAGGTGTACTTCATCCTTCTTCTGCTGATACTCTACCTAAGTATGTATAGCCAATCTCTGAGGTGTGAATAGTTCCTTTATTGGCTATAATGTATAATAGTTAGTTCTGAACCTTTTGAACAGCAGCAGAAAATGAGAGTTAAATTTGATATAAAACACACTCACCTAATTAAAACACACACACGCCACACTCCGTCACACACTAATTAACACACACAATTCTGCACACAAAAAAAGGGGCCCAGGCCCAGGCCCACGAGAAAGAGAGAAAAAACTCACGGGAGAACCCTAAAAAGGCTCTCTTCTCTAAAAAAAGAAAAGGAGAGAAGATTATCCTCTCTCGTTAGCGATTCAAGGAGTTCGTCATTGCCGCAGCTAGGGTTCGAAATTTCTTCTTCCAACACTCGTCCTTGGCCACTGTCTTCTTGTTTTCATACCTGGTTAGAACTACTTGAGTTTTGTTTTGTTTTCTGATTCTGCTAATTGCATTTGCTCGAGATTTCAGTTTTTTCTTTTTGTAATCGAAAGTGTGGTGTTGATTCTTTTGGTTGTTCTTGTGGTTTTGTTGTTCGGTTAGAGAGATTCTCTAAATATTAGTTCCTACTATGTTTCAAATTGTTTGCAACGAAATGCTAGGTTTCATCAGTACTAATTTAATGTTAATGAGTGGCTTAATTTCTTTTAAGACTATTGTTCCCGTGATTTCATTCCATTGATTGATGGTTGCTTTAGAAAAATCCGTGGATGAAGTTATGAAATGTTTGGATTAATATAATATAATGGTAGACCACTCTGTTTTTGTTTTGGTTTGTTAGCATCGGGCTTGATCCAGTAATTGAATATTCTTCAAGCAGTTGAATTTTCTGTGTTTAGTTTTCTTGGAGCGTGCTCATTTCCTTCATTTTGGGTTGTTTTAAGTTTTGATATTTACTTAAGTCAGTGGCAGCAGCTTATGGAATTGTTTATTACGATTTTGCTTATTATGAATGGTCTGTTACTATGGCATGGGTATTGACTGTGTTAAATGATTGAATTGATTATGTTTTGCGCTGGAAGATATTTGATTTCTTGCAAACTGTGTGGTGAATTAAAGGGATGTGGATATATGCGCTGATTTAGAATGTTCGAGTTGGAAAACTTCTTTTATTTTCTGCTTGATGGATGTTTGCACCTTTCGGTTTCATTGTTGGTGAAATGGTAGCAAAGCGTCAATGTGAAACCAATTGTGGAGGAGTTTATGTCATTGGTTTGAACGATTGAGTATTATTAATTAATTGTTAATTGTCGAGGTTTGATTATTGGGGTTCTAATTTGTTTAAGGTTGTGTATTTGAACGGCCTTTGGGGTTGATATTGCAATGCTTAATTTAGAGACTATTGATTCATATAATGTGGGAGTGCTTTATTCTTAATGTGTGGTATTCTGTTGGGATATATAATATCCTATTTTGATTTGTTTGGGAGTGTTTCGTGATAGTAGAATACATTCCGATCAGGACCAATTGTTGGTCTCAAAATTTGGGAAATTTATTTGCTTTGATCATAGTGTAGTGTAAATATAAATTTTGATATGAGGGTTTTTATTTTGAATGTTGTATAGTCAAGATTTTATTACTCTAAGACTTGTCGCGTAATAACAAGATATTCATTTACTGATTTGATGCAAGGAGTGTGGTTTGGTGATCAAATTTTATATTGTTATTGTTTGATATTAAGATTGATGCTTGTATAGAGTAATGAATTGCACTATTGCGGAATTTCTTTTGTGTTGGCACTTTGTTTGATTAAAATGTAGTATATATTATTTTCAATCTTGATAAGATTTGATGATTACGATAAAGTTGGATACTTATATGATCGTCTGCAGTCTGCATCGTCCGGTATCCAATCTTGTTATCCAAATATTTTTCAAAGATAAGTTTTTGGGATGTTTGTGTGATTGTCTATCGTCTACATCCCTCCGTGATAAATGTTTTTTGATACCTGTATGGTTGATCGCATCGTCTGCTATCCAATTATTTTATCCAAATATTTTTAACGATACATTCTTGGAATGTTTGTGTGACCGTCTGTCATCTACATTCTCGATAAATGTTTTCTGATACTTGTATGGTCGATCGCATGGTCTGGTATCCAATTATTTTATCCAAATAATTTTTAACGATATGTTTTTGGAATGTTTGTATGACTGTTTGTTATCTAGCATCCCCATAATAAAAGTTTGAGTACTTGTGTGATTATCCGCATCGTCCTAGTACTCGATGCCTTTCATTTTATTAAAATCCTAAAAAATATAAAATTTTCAAAAATTAAAAAATATCAAACACTCATCCATTTAAGCCCAGTTTACATTGGCCCTCTCTTTCGTTCAAGCCTAGCTTCCGCGAACATATTTTCGCAAAAGGTTTTAAAAATAACTATGTAACCCTGATTCTCTATGACGCATAAAGATACGTAGGAGTGAAGAATTATCCTTGTCGGACCCTTTAAAATAAAAAAAATTGTTTATTTTCTATATTATTTCCTTATTGTTTTTGTTTTTGGGGAAAATTAAGCGTCTTGAAAACCACGTCATTTTTGTATATCTAATTAAAGGGACTGCCTTCGGGTGGGTGCTGTAAGGTGCTAATACCTTTCCTACCATGTATCTAACTTCCGGACTCAAAATCTGTTTTTCATATAGACTTGTCTTATTTTATTGATTTTCCATAGTTTTTCAAAATAAACTATGATGACGACTCTCTTTTTTTTTTTGAAAAAACATTATATTTGTTTCGAGTTAGCCATTTTCCATCGTGATTTAGATTGTGACATGGTTCAAACACTTGCTACCATCTACCTCCTAATTTACTTAGCAATGTAGCTCAGGTGATGTCTTTTTCTCTCAACCTAGATTATGTATGCTCTTTTCGTTTATTAAGCGTGAGGTAATCATGGTCTTATATAGTAACTATCAATCAACACTTTGTGTGTGCCTAGATTTAGCTATGATTTATATCATTGATTAATTAGTTATTCATGATTGATAGATGATAATAATACAAATAAGACAACTCTATGGTGATGAACCATTACATTTGCTTGTTCCTAGTTTTTCTACTAAGTATTTTTAGTCAGTCATATCAATTGCTAAGCATTTTCGTACTAATTGTGGTGCTCATGTTGCATCAGCATTTGCTTTTAGTTTCCTATGATATTTGTTGTCCTAGTCGTGTTTATTTCACATTAGGATAATTTTACTTGTCACTTTTATAGATGATTTCTCTTGTTGTACTTGGGTTTTTCTAATGAAGAATCTTTCTGAAATTGAAACCCACTTAGACTACAAAATTAAAATTCTAATAACTGATTACGTAAGAGAATATTTGTTTTTCCAATTTCAATCTTTCTTGAACTTGCAAGGGATTCTTCATCAAATATCATGTGCCCACACACCACAACAAAGTGGTGTTGCTGAGTGCAAAAACCACCACTTGGTGGAAACTACTCATACTCCTTCCTACTTTCTTTCTTATCTTCTTTGGACTTTGTATCTATTTCTAAGTTTGCAAGTGAAACCATAGTTGACCACATTTGGCAACAGGTGATGCTAACTTCTTTGAGTGCCAGCATGGGAGCACGTTTTCTTGCCTCTTAACAAAACTACTGTTGGGTGTCATTTAGTCTGTACAATGAAGATCAAACCTGATGATACAATTGATCATTTCAAATCTTGTTCGGTAGCTAATGGTTATACTCAATTTTTTTGCCAAGATTATGGTAACACTTTTTTGGCTGTAGCCAAAATCACCATTGTTTGCCCTTTTTTCTTTTCATGGTTGTCATCCGTCTCTTCAGAGTTGAACATCAAAAGGGCTTTTCTTCATGGTGAGTTGTAAGAAGTGTACATGGATCAACCACTTCATTTTATAGTCTGCAGTAACTCAAGTCTTGTCTGGTTATACAATGTTGTCATCCACCATTAGTCTCTTCACAGTTGAACATCAAAATGGCCTTTCTTCATGACGAGTTGCAAGAAGTGTACATGGATCAACCACTTCATTTTATAGTCTCCAGTGACTCAAGTCTTATCTAGTTATATAATTGATCATTGCAAATCTCGTTCGGTAGCTAATGGTTACACTCAATTTCTTTTGCCAAGATTATGGTAACACATTTTCTGCTGTAGCCAAAAGCACCATCATTTGCCCTTTTTCTTGTCATGGTTGTGATCCACCATTGGTTTTTTCGTCGTTGAACAACATCAAAAGGGCCTTTCTTCATGGTGAGTTGTATGAAGTGTACATGGATCAACCACTTCATTTTATAGTCTCCAATTACTTAAGTCTTGTCTGTAGTCTCCAATTACTTGAAGCAATCTCCTGTACTTGGTTTAGCCATTTGAGCTTGGTTTTGCTTGAGTTTAGTATGACTCGTTCTGAAGCTAATCAATTGGTTTTTTCCACTTTATTCTCCATTTTGTATGTGCATCTATTCTGTGGCATTCTTTGACTTAGTTGTCACCTTCATAGTCAATTTTAGACCAAGGACTTGGGTCCACTTAGTGCTTTCTTGGCATCGGAGTTGCACAATCCTCGTTTGACATTGTCATGGCAAAAATATTCTTTAGATATTTTTACTAAGACTAGGAGAAATACATGTGTATTTGTTTATTTTCTGATAATAAAAAATAACAAAATTATTACCGTTCTAGCCAAAAAGTGTAAAAACCGATTAGCTAGAACGTTCAAGTGTGTTGTTTTCTTTGTCCCTCAGAACCCACATTTATGTCTAATTTTCCGACCTTCTGTTTCCCTTTTTCTCTTTCATTATTCATAAATCCCTCTTTTAATTCAGGCCCTTCATTATGTCTCAAACGATCACCTGAATAACTAATCTCTAACCCCTCCAATTCAGTATGCAAATGTAACATTCCATATTGACATGACCATAATCCTTAGTCTTAAACGGCCTTATTCCTGAAGACCCAATTGATATCTGGGTTTAAAATCCAATCTACATTGAGCCTAACACCACACAATCCACTAGCCTTAGCTTTTTCAAAGTTAAGGCTAGATAAAAATGTCCTTGTATCTATGACAAATCATTACTACAACACAACCCATATTATATTCAGCAACTGCTTAACACGTTTCGTGCCCCTTGACCATCTAAATGACCATGTACTTAAAAACCCTATCAACATTAGTCTTACATCACAATCAACATTTAAACTTAATATACAATCAACATTTAAATTTAAGACCCAATTGACTTTTGGGTTTAACACCACACAGTTCCTAACCTTAGCATTTTCAAAGCTGAAGCCTTAAAATATCTTGTCATACCTCCAAATCGACTTAGACCCTTTCCCTTCATTGTCATTTTTTTCCTTTTTAATATATATTTAAAATAAAAAGTTTCCACTTCCTGCGCCTCAGCGACTGTCGCTTCATTTGTCACTTCAAGTGGTAGGTGACACTACTAACACTGCTGCCATAAATGAATTGCTAAAAAACGTTATCTTTACAACTTCATTGAAGGTGTTCCCTTACTGCATCATCCTCAACCTTCTGGAACGCATTCTTCTTCACACCCAAAACTCTGGTACTTCCTCCACTCTCATCTTCATTTCTCATTTTTGTTTTTCTTCGTGTCTTCATTGTTGCCGCACATCAACCGTATCTTTATTTCTCATTTAGTCAATGGATTATTATGCCTTATATCCCTAGGTCAAATTCGATATTCTCAGAAAAACCACCATGTATACTTCTGTTAAAAAAATATGTGCCCCTGGCCAAATCAGATATTCTCATAAAAGTAAATATATATAATTTTTACAATTTTATTGTAGATAAGTTTTATTTATTTGGTAGGTAATTTGTTATTATAAATAGTTATCTATAACAATATATCTATAACAATATATAAAAGGGATTTCCCTTTTTGTGTCCACTTTTCAAAATACCGATTTTACCCTTTAAATATAACAATTTTTTAAATTTTTTAAAATTGACCGTTATTTTTACAAAAATTTTATAAAATCAGATGTTGCTTCTTCTTTATTTATTAATGGTTATTCTTTTATCTGTTCTGATATATTTCACTTTATTTTTAATAAATATAATTCTAATATATATATATATATATATATATATATATATATATATATATATATTATTTATA